>Ga0209212_1002769_pt1 | contig 24263 bp, 24 predicted proteins | sample RifGroC2_FD_183996 | JGI IMG/M metagenome (GOLD analysis project Ga0209212, IMG submission 183996) | Groundwater microbial communities from Rifle, Colorado, USA - Groundwater C2 (SPAdes) (version 2) | ecosystem: Environmental > Aquatic > Deep subsurface > Groundwater | place: Rifle, Colorado... | reverse complement strand
CCTGCGCGCGGAGCCGGCCAATAAAAAAGCCGCCGGGCCGGCGGCTTTGGAAGAGGGCATGGAGTAGCGGCTGGCGAGCTTCTTTATTCAAGGAATTGCTATTATAAGTGTCGCACCGCATCTGGTGCTTTTGGAGGGAACGAACATGAAATATCTTATCTCAATACTGATCTTCTTATTTATAGCGGGAGCTGGCTGCAAGCAGAAAGAACAACCCGCCGCCCGGGAGTCCGCCCAGGACAACGTGCCGATAGAGGAAGGAGAACCGGATTATGAAAAGCTCCCCCCGCTTAATTTTGAATTCACCGCCAGAAGAAGCGGCAATGAAATATCATTCAAATCCGGGTCGGGAGCGGAGTGGAAAGAAGCATCCTACTCCTGCAAGGAACTGCCCTGCAAGTTCGCTCTGAATAATTACGGTCTTAACTCCAAGATCCCGACCTCGGTGTTTTTAGTTGCTTTCACCCTTACCGCGGATGAGGTAGGCATGGACTCCCTCAGCATGGCCCCGCGCAAAGGTTCCAGCTGGGAAACCCTGAAATACTCCTGCAAGACGAAAACCTGCAGGTTCAAAGTTGACCAGAACGGCGTTACCGGGCTGTAAGGGTCCTTCAAACATAGAAAACATAGCCGCGGCTATCGTCACCTGTGGCCCACCGGATAAACCGGCATGGAGCAGCTAGCAGTTGGTGAGCTGCACCGAGAACGCGGCGTCGTTGAGCACCAGGTTCAGCGAATGCCCCGAGGCCTCCCCGTAAACGTAGTTGCTTTCCTTCAGCGCTTCCTTCCAGGCGGCGAAATCCTTGCGCGGCCAGGCCAGGATCTCTATCTTCTCGCTCTTGTTGACCTCGGCCTTCACCACTTCCCGCAGGCGGCGCCCGCCGTCCTCGTCCTCTTTGAGCACTACCAGCCGGCCTTTCACCCGCCGGTTCACCTTGGTGAGCTTGTTCATGGCCACGTTGCCGCATTCCACCCACACGCCCCCCCCGCCGGCGCCGTCGGGCACCATCAGGTCGGGCACAAAGCCTATGTCCTCCACCGCCGGGTCCGTGGGGCCCGGCTCCACCGGCTCGCCGTCGAAGAACAGGATGGCCGCGGTAAGGCGCAGGGCCACGTGGTCCAGCGTCTCTTCCTCGCCGGCCATTATCAGCACGCGCCGGCAGCCTCCGTTGATGTTCAGTTCACAGCGCAGCGTCATCTATCTTCTCCATGTAAGATCGCAACTCCTCGGCGCGGCCCAGGGCCTTGCCGTCCATGGTAGCCAGGCTGTATTTCCCCTCCGGCGAAGCGAGGGTCACGCGCACAGGCTGCTTCAGGCTCACCGTCAGGGTATAAAAAGTCTCCAGTTCGGCCAGGTCCTCGGCCCAGGAGCGGGCGCCGTAAAGGGAAGGGAAACCGGAGGCGGCCAAATCCTTGTAAAGCTCCGGGGCCTCCGTGATATCCAGCTTCGGCCCTCCGCCCAGGCCATAGAAAGTGATCCGGTCGCGCCCTGGGAAGTCGCCTTCCAAATGCGCGGTGCGGTAATCCGCCCACAGGTCGAAGAAAAAACCGCCGGAAAGCTGTTTGGGCGGCCAATAGTAGGCGGGCATGGTGTCGTCGGTATAGGGCGAGATCCCCGCCGCGTAGTCCAGGCCGTGGGCGGCCTCGTGCACGAGACCGTAAAGCAGCCCTTTATAGTTGTGCCCGGCGGCCACGGTCACGTCCCAGCCGGCCTTGGGCTTGAAGCAGCTGCGTTCCCGCTCGGTCATGATGGCGGAGAGGTCCTGCTGCAGCATGGCCGGGTTAAGAGTGATATGGAAATAAACCTTATCGTCGGGCCCGGCCACCCAGCTGGTTATACCGTTGCCTATCAGCCCTTTCACAAAATAGACGCCCACGCAGCGCTTGGCAAAGACCCGCTCATAAACGGGCGGCAGCAGGCGCAGGTACTTCATGACCAGCGCCTTGTCCGCGGCCGAAGGCCGGTAGGCGGCGTAGTCGGGCCGCTTATCCTCGGAAGCGTAGAAGGCCAGGAGTTCCGCCGGGATCTCCGTTATGCGGCTCTCCAGCGGGGCGCTCGCGTTGAAGGCGTAACTCTCCAGGCGCACCAGCGGGTCCAGTTTGGGTCTGCGGTTGCAGCCGCCGATCGCCACCAGCGCCGCCAGCAGCAGGAGTCTTTTGCTCACTCCCCGACCGCCTTCTTGTCGAAGTAAACCTTCATCTCGCACCTGGCGCAGTCGAATTCCAGCTTGAAACGCCGGCCCTCGGCGTCTTCCAGGAACAGCGGCTCCACGTCACGGCCCTTCTTGCACAGGCCGAGCTGGCGGCGCAGGCAGAACTTGGTGGTCATCAGCGGCTTGCCGGCCAGGTCCGCCCCGCCTTCGGCGGCCATAGCTATCTCTTTCACGCCGTGGCGCCGGTAGAAGGCGGCGGCCGCGGCGTTGAACACGTTGGCGCTGAAAGGCAGGCTCTCTTCGGGGTAGGGGTGGCTGGTGCGCTCCAGTTTCACCTGCTCGCGCTCGGGGAGCGGCGGCAGGGCGTTCTCCAGCGCGGCCAGCGCGTCGCGGCGCAGGTCGTTCAGGGCGCCCACGGGGATGAAATACGGTTTGGAGAGCTTCAGCTCCAGTCCGGCCAGATAATAATCGGTCTCGCCCAGCTTGGAGAGCTGCTTCTTTATGGTCTCCAGGGCCTGCTCGGGCTTTTCGGCCTTGTTCTTTACGCCGCGCAGCTTAACCGCGGCCTCGCCGCCGCGCTCGTCGGACACCTTCAGCTCGAAGCCGCCGGAATAATCGGAGAACTCCATGCGCAGGGCGAAGCGGCGCTTCGGAGCGCCCAGTTCTATGGACCGCAGGAAGTGCTTGTCCAGGTTGCGGTAGATCTGGGTGCCGTTGTCCATGCCCTTGAGGTTGTCGGCGCGCACGCGGCCGTCCAGCACCCCGTTCACCAGCGACCCCGCCAGCACGCCGTGCCGGTCGAAATAGGAAATGCCGTCGCCCGGGTGGAGCTTGGCCGCCTCGCGCAGGCGGAAGGAGCCGTTCTTCACCTCGGTGGCCGGCCCCAGCGCCTCGCCCACGAACTTGGGCGTGTCCGGCGAGGCCACGTTGACGGGGTTGCCGTCCAGGAAATATTCGGTATAGCCGCGGTTGAAGGTCTTGTTGAGGTCCGGCTCGAACCCGGCGAAGCTCTTGCCTATGGAGGCGCGCTCGTAGCCCTTCTTCTCTATGAGCTTGTCTATTTCCCGGCGGTAGGCGGCCGTCACGTTGCGCACGTAGTCGCGGTCCTTCAGGCGGCCTTCTATCTTGAAGGAGGTGATGCCGGCCGCGGCCAGGTTGCCCAGGCGGCGCGACAGGTTGAGGTCCTTCAGGGACAGCAGGTGCTTGCCGGAGGAGATGGTCTCGCCGGCGCCGTCTTTGAGCGTGTAGAGTTTGCGGCAGGGTTGGGCGCATTCGCCGCGGTTGCCGCTGCGGCCGCCTATGAAATAGGAGAGGTAGCAGCGCCCGCTGCAGCTCACGCACAGGGCGCCGTGCACGAAATATTCCAGCTCCACGGCGGTCTTGGCCCTTATGGCCTTGATCTGCTCCAGCGTCAGCTCGCGCGCCAGGATCACGCGCTTGAACCCGGCTTTCTCCAGGAACAGCACCTTCTCGGGCGTGGAATTGTCCATCTGCGTGCTGGCGATGAGCGGGATGGGCGGCAGGCCGGCTTCCACCAGGCCCAGGTCCTGGATTATGGCTGCGTCGGCGCCGCAGTCCCAGAGCTGCTGCACCATGCGGCGGGCGCGCGGCAGCTCCTCGTCGGACACTATGGTGTTCATGGCCGCGTACAGTTTGGCGCGGTAGCGGTGGGCGTACTTGGCCAGTTTCTCTATGTCCTGCATGCTGTTGCCGGCGGACACGCGCGCGCCGAAGCGCTCGGCGCCTATGTAAACGGCGTCGGCGCCGCAGTCTATGGCGTCCATCCCGGTGCGCAGGTCTTTGGCCGGGGCCAGGAGTTCCAATTTTTTGTTATCCACGGTATATCCAGTACGGCAACAGGAGCAGCAGGACTATCCACACTATCTGCCAGGCCAGGGCCGAGCTCTCAGGGTAAAGCCTGTCCGTTATTATCAGCCAGGTCTTCTTCCAAATCCGCCAGACGAAAAAAAGCAGCGCGCCTCCGGAAACCGCCCCCGTTATGGGGCCCGTCAGCGCCGACCACGACTCGTGGTGCAGGTACATCTCCCGGGACAACTGGTGCAGGTTCTTCAGGAAGTAATGCAGCCCTATCAGGGTCACCGGGACCAGCCAGGCCAGGCGCAGCAGCAGCACCAGGCGGGTGAAGCGCCGCGACGGGCGCGGCGGCTGCGGCTTGGCGCCGCGCCTCATCCGGCCCTGCCAGCCTCGGCGGAACCGGCGTACTCGGAGTCTATCTTATAGTACCTGTAAGTCAATTTGGCCACCCGGGCTATGAAATTCTTGGCGCTGCGGTAATCCGGCACGTTGGAGGTCAGCACCGCTATCACGAAATCGCCCCGCGGCGAGAACACTATTCCCACGTCGTGGCAGGACTTACGCAGCAGCCCCGTCTTGTGGCCTATCTCCCAGCCGAGCGGCAGGCCTTTGCGCAGGCGGCTGCGGCTCTTGGTGTGCTTGAGCACGTCCAGCATGAACTCGCTGGCATCCCGGTTCACCAGTTCCCCCTGGTAGATCCTCTCCATCAGGCCGGCCATCTCCCTGGCGGTGGTAAAATTCTCGTTCTTCACCCGGCCGGAGGTCAGGCTCATGCCTTCCGGGGTAATGTTGGTGTGCTCCAGCCCCAGCCTGGCGAAGGTCATGGCCAGGTAATCCATGCCCACGTAATCTATGAGCATCTTGGTGGCGGTATTGTCGCTCTCGGTGATCATCTTGTAGATGATCTCCATCACCGAGAGGCTCGTGCCCTCGCGCACCCATTTCAAAGAACCCGAACCGCCCACCCGCCCCTTGCGGGTGAGCTTTATCTGCGTGTCCAGCGTAATGGAGCCCAGCTTGATCTTCTCGAACACCGCCGCCATGATGGGCACCTTGATGAGGCTGGCCGACGGGAAAAGCCGGTCCGCGTTGTACTCCCAGGTCTTGCCGGTGTGCAGGTCTTTGAGGTAGATACCCACCCGGCCGCGGTAAGCCACGGAAGTTTTGCCCAGTTCGTCCACCATGCCGGCCCATTCCTCTTCGCGGATGGGCGACTCCACCGTCTTGGCGCTGTCTATAGAGGGCTCCAGCAGGAACTTCAGGTTCACCGCCATGTAGTAGAAGGCGAAACCGCCGCCCACGAGCAGCAGGGCGAGCAGGAATTTTTTAAAGAGCCCGGGCACGCCGCCGCCCGCCGGCCCTGGGGCCGGCGCGGCGGGAACGCTGTAGTGGCGGTGCTGATGATGCTGGTGCAAGCGGTCACTCCATGGGGCGGGGCCGCGGGGCCCCGGCGGCCTACGCCTTGACTTTCAGGTCCAGCGCGTCGCCTTCGCCCTTGTAGTCCACTTTCAGCACGTCGCCCTTCTTCATGGTGCTGTTGAGGAGGAACTCGGCCATGGGGTCCTCCAGGTACTTCTGCACGGTGCGCAGCAGCGGGCGGGCGCCGTAATTGGGGTCGAAGCCTTTTTTGACCAGGAAGGTCTTGGCGGCCTGCGTGATATCGAACTTCACGCCCTTGTCGTCGAGCTTCCTGGTGACCTTCACCAGGCTCAGCTCCAGGATCTTCTCGGTGTCCACCTCGGTGAGCGGGCGGAACACTATGACCTCGTCTATGCGGTTGATGAACTCCGGGTTGAAGACGCGCTTCACCTCGTCCATCACCGTGTCCTTCATTTCCTTGTAATCCTTTTCCTTGTCCTCGGTGGGCATGAAGCCCAGCGTCTTGCCCTTGCTGATCAGGCGGGCGCCCACGTTGGAGGTCATAATGAGGATGGAGTTCTTGAAGCTCACCTTGTGGCCCAGGCTGTCCGAGAGCACGCCCTCGTCCATGATCTGCAGCAGGATATTGAACACGTCGGGGTGGGCCTTCTCTATCTCGTCGAGCACCACCACGGAATACGGCTTGCGGCGCACCAGCTCGGTGAGCTTGCCGCCTTCCTCGTAGCCCACGTAGCCGGGGGGCGCGCCTATGAGGCGGCTCACGGAGAACTTCTCCATGTACTCGCTCATGTCTATGCGCACCATGGCCTCTTCGTTGCCGAACAGGAAGTCCGCCAGCACGCGCGCCAGCTCCGTCTTGCCCACGCCCGTCGGGCCCAGGAAGATGAAATTACCGATGGGCCGCTTGGGGTCCTTCATGCCGGTGCGGCTGCGCTTGATGGCCTGGGAAACTATCTTCACGGCCTCGTCCTGGCCTATGAGGCGCTTGTGCAGCTCGCCTTCCATGTGCTGCAGCTTCTGCGTCTCGGTCTCGGTCATGCGGGTGACCGGGATGCCGGTCCACTTGGAGGCTATCTGCGCTATATCTTCTTCGGTGACCTCCGGAAAAACCTTGTCGCGGCCTTCGCGCCACTTCTTGCGGGAGTCTTCCAGGGCCTTCTTCAGTTCCTTCTCGCGGTCGCGCAGCTTGGCGGCCTTTTCGTACTCCTGGCCGTAGATGGCGGCGTTCTTGTTCTTGGAGGCCTCTTCTATCTCGGCCTCCTTCTCCTTGAACTCCGGCGGCGCCACGCTCAGCTTCAGGCGGGCGCGGGAGCCGGCCTCGTCGAGCAGGTCTATGGCCTTGTCGGGCAGGGCGCGGTCGGTGATATATTTGTCGGACAGCTGGGCCGCGGCGAAGATGGCCGGGTCGGTGTACTTGCACTTGTGGTGGCTCTCGTACTTGTCCTGCAGGCCCTTGAGGATCTCAATGGTCTCCTCGATGCTCGGGGGCTCCACCACCACCGGCTGGAAGCGGCGCTCCAGGGCGGGGTCGTGCTCGATGTGCTTGCGGTACTCGTCGAAGGTGGTGGCGCCTATGCACTGCAGCTCGCCGCGCGCGAGCGCGGGCTTGAGCATGTTGGAGGCGTCTATGGCGCCTTCGGCGGCGCCGGCCCCTATGACGGTGTGCAGCTCGTCTATGAACATGATGATGGAGTTCTTGGCCTTGCGGATCTCCTCGATGATGCCCTTGAGACGCTGCTCGAACTCACCGCGGTACTTGGTGCCGGCCACGATGGACGCGAGGTCAAGGGAGAGCAGGCGCTTGCCCAGCAGCGTGTCGGAGATCTCGCCGGCGGCTATCTTCTGCGCCAGCCCTTCCACTATGGCGGTCTTACCCACGCCGGGCTCGCCCACCAGCACCGGGTTGTTCTTGGTGCGGCGGCCGAGCACCTGGATGAGGCGGTCTATCTCGTTGGCGCGGCCTATGACGGGGTCCAGTTTGCCTTCCTTGGCCATCTGGGTCATGTCGCGCGCGAATTCGTCGAGGATGGGGGTCTTGGTCTTGCTCTTGGCGCCGGAGTGGGAGCGGCTCTTGGCCTCTGGGGCCTGCGCTTCCTTGGGGGAATCCTTCTGCTCCATCTCGCCGAGGATGCTCAGCACTTCCTCGCGCACGGTCTCGAGCTTGAGGCCCAGGTTCTCCAGCACGCGGGCGGCCACGCCTTCTTCCTCGCGGATGAGGCCCAGCAGGATGTGCTCGGTGCCTATGTAGGAGTGGCTCATGTGCTGGGCTTCTTCCACCGCGTATTCCAGCACCTTCTTGGCGCGCGGGGTGAAGGGGATCTCGCCCAGCAGCATCATGTTGTCGCCGGTGCCCACTATCTTCTCGATCTCGGCGCGGACCTTGCGCAGGTCTATGCCCAGGTTCTGGAAGACCTGGCTGGCCACGCCCTCGGAGAGGGCTATGAGCCCGAGCAGGATATGCTCGGTGCCGACGTAGTCGTGGTTAAGGCGTTTGGCCTCTTCCTGGGCTATGAGTATCACCCGCTGCGCCCTGTCGGTAAATCTTGTTCCCATGTAAGTTCCTCCGTATGTGATGCAAATCGTCTAAATACGCGCGAAAACGGCGGCGAATACACTCCTCGCCGAATATATATTATGACATAGAGGGGCCCGCAATTCAACTTCCCCGAATGAAATTATAAATTAATTAGGCTTCCTCGCCGGGGGCGAGGCGAGGTATTTTTCCAGGGCGGGGCCTATGAGGCCCTTTACCATGTCGTGGGTGGATTCCAGGGCCAGCAGCCCTTCGCAGGAACGGACGAAAAATTCTTCCTTGGGGGTCAGCTTGCGCCCCAGGCGGTGCACGCAGTCGGCTATGATCTCGGCCTGCCAGTCGGCCACCAGCCGGTCCTTCATCAGGCCTTTTTCACCAGCACGCGGAACCCGGTCACTTCGGTCACCGTTATCTCGGCGCCGGCGGGAATGTCGCCGGAGACGCTCTCGGCCTCCCACAGCTCCCCCGCCACCAGCACCCGGCCCTTGGGCTTCAGGTCGGTCTTGGCCAGGCCGCGCTTGTCCTTAAGGCTCTCGATGCCGGTCACCACCGTGCGCAGCTGCGCCCTGGCCACTACCCAGGCCAGCGCCGCCACCACCGCGATCAAGCCGATTATGGTCGAAAGTATCATGCTCATAGAGACGCTCAACCCTCCGATGGACGGCTGGTTGAACAGCATCAGCGCGCCCAGCAATATGGACACGGACCCGCCCAGCGTCAGCAGGCCGTAACTCACCACCTTGATCTCGGCGATGAAGAACAGGAAGCCGAGCATTATCAGCGCCACGCCGGCGAAATTGGCCGACAGCGTCTGGAAAGAGTAGAACGCCATGACGAGCGACATGGCCCCCACCACGCCGGGCAGGATGAGCCCGGGGTTGTAAAGTTCTATGAACAGGCCGGCCGCGCCCAGGCTCATAAGGATCATGGCTATGTTGGGGTCGGTGATGGTGGCCAGGAACTTCTGACGGCGGGTCTGGCGGAAATATTCCACCGAGGCGCCGGCGGTGACGAGCTTGCCGAAGTCCCCCGCCTTGAAACCGTCCGCCTTGGCCAAAAATTCCGGCAGGTCGGCAGCCACAAAATCCACCACGCCGGTCTTAACGGCTTCCTCCGCCGGGATGGACTTGCTCTCGGTGACCGACTTGATGGCCCACGCCACGTTGCGCCCGGTCTTCTGCGCTATGGACTCCATGTAGGCGGACGCGTCGTTGAGCACCTTCTCTTCCATGGGCTCTTTTTCTCTCTTTTTCTCGTCCTTGCCGCCCAGCCCGCCCAGCGGCGAGCCGCCGCCCAGCATTACCGGGTGCGCGGCGCCTATGTTGGTGCCGGGCGCCATGCCCACCAGCGGCGACGCCATGGAAATGAACACGCCGGCCGAAGCCGCGCGCGCGCCCTGCGGGGAAACGTAAACAGCCACCGGCTTCTTGGAGGCCAGCATGGCCTTTATGATGACGCGCATGGAGGAATCCAGGCCGCCGGGCGTATCCAAAGCTATCACCAGCAGGTCGGCGCCTTCGGGGGCGTTGAGCTTGTCCACCGCGTTGGATACGAACTCGGCCGCGGCCGGGGTGATGACGCCGGAATAGGGCGCCACCAGCACCTTCTTTACCTGGTAAACCGGCGCGGCGGCCTTGGCCGCCGGTTTGGCGGCGGCCGGCAGGGCGAGGCCCAGCGTGAGCGCGGCGCAGAAAATATGTTTGGTCATAGGGATTCTCCTGTCTTCCATCTTCCATTATACATAGTTGGCCTATTTGTTAGAATAAGGCCATGCCCGGTCTCATATTCACCGCGGGAGAAGAGCTGCCTCCCGTGCAGGTGCTGGCCCGGGTGCTGGGCGCTGCCGTCAAGACCGACCCCGACACCGCGGCGCTGGCCGCCCGACGCTGCTGGGGCCTGCTCGGCGCCGGCCTGGACGACGCTGCCGCCGCCGTTCTAGAAGAGCAATGCGCCGTTTTCGCGGTGCCGGTAATAAAACTGGCCGACGCCCCGCCCCCCCTGCCCGTGCCGGTCCCCGTAAAAAAAGTGGTCATAGAGAACGGCGCCGCAGTTTTTTCTTGCGAGGCCGGGCCCGTCTCCTGCTCGCCCGACGATCTCTCGGTACTGGCCGCCGCGCCCATTAAAGAGGAATTTTTTCGCACCGTAACCGCCTCCGAAGGCCCGTCGGCCGGGGCCAAAGCCATGCGCCTGGGGATAATGGCCGTCACCGGCCTGCCCATAGGCCTGGGCAAGAGCCGCGAGGTAAAGAAGGACGTGAAGAGTTCGGAGCTCTCCTTCTACATGGACGTGGTGCTGAACGGCGGCCGCGCCCGGCTGCGCCTGGCCTCGGACGACCTGGATTTTTCCGGCCTGAAAGAAAAAAAGACCTACTCCAGCCAGGTGAACTTCAGGGTGCTCTGTGGCGAGCTCGCCGCTTTCGCGCCGCAAGCCTTCAAGAACGCCGGCCTGCGGGCCATGCTGGCCGGGCGGCCGCTGCTGCTGCTCGGCTACGACTCGCTGGCCGACCTGGAAAAAGAGACCTTGCGCCTTACCCTGGCGCGCGCGCATACCAAATAAAAAAGCCGGCCCGCCAGGACCGGCTTTTCGCACCCGGGGGCCGTCAGGCCAGGGCTTCCTCTACCGCAGTCACGAACTGCCTGATATTAAAGGGCTTCTCGAAATATCCGGCCAGACCTTCCAGCTTAGTCTTGTCGCCGCCGGAAGAGGACCCGGTGACCAGAAAACTCTTGGCGCCGGCCTTCCTGCGGCTGAAAAGGTCTATCAATTCCGCCCCCGTGCCGTCGCCGAAGTCGAAATCAGTGATGAGCAGGTCGTAGTTGTTGGAAGAAATGAGACCGGAAGCCTCGGCGACGCTGGCCGCCAGCGTGACGGAATGCTCCAACTCCGCGAAGATCCGGCGATAAAGTTTCAGCATGGCTGTATCATCGTCGGCGATAAGTATTCTTGCAGGCATGTTCGCTCCCCTAACTTCATCATGCCCTCACCCATAGCCCCCCGGCTATGTAACTATTGTTACATTTGTTACAAAAAAAACAAAGAGACTTCCGGCCCAGCCGGCCGCGGTTTTTGGACCTATGACCGAGGTCAAGCCCAGGGCGGCCAGATCCCGAATTCCGCGCCGGCCAACACGCACACATGCGCCCCGGCCGGGGAGCCGGCGCTGCCGTAGGCGGCCCGGGCCAGCGCCGCCAGGTCACCTCCGCCGGAGCCCAGCACCAGTATCACACCGAGCGCGTCCAGGGCTTCCCGCTTTCTGAAAGCGCCGGCCTGCTTCACCTTGGCGCGGAATTTTCCGGCCAGCACCGCTTCCGGGGCCCTGGCGGCGTCGGGCGCCGAGAAGGAACTCTCCTTAGTGACGCACCGCACCTCGAAAGCGTAGGTCCGCTTGCCGCGGGAGGCCAGGAGGTCGGCCGTGGGCCTGCTCGAAGGCGGCACCAGGCGGATAGCCGTAAAGCCCTGCTCCTTCAGGAAAACCGCCGCCCGCAGTTCGGCCAGCGCCGCGGCGCGCCGGCCCCGGTCCCTGTTGGCCGGCTCGTGGCCGGTCTGGAAAAGCACCTGGTCCGGCGGCAGCCCCAGCACGGCGGCGGCTTCGGCCAGCAGTTTTTCTTCCAGCTCTTTCTGCGCCCGGTTCATGCGCCGAGCAGGCTCAGCAGCAGCTTGACGTTGAGGAAAGCCACGGCCAGGCCTATTACCAGCAGCTGCGCCGTTTCCAGCGGGCTGTTGGCGTGCCGGCCCATGACTTTTTTGGAGGAGGTGAGGTAAACCTGCAGGAAAATGGTGAAAGGCAGCTGCACGCTCAGGGCCATCTGCGAGTAAATGAGCCCCTTGAACGGGTCCGTGACGAAGAAGATGACGATCAGCGCCGCGAACATGGAGATGTACACGCCGAGGCGGCTGTGGTTGTCGGCCAGGTTCATGGGCTCGCCGTACAGCCCGGCGAAGATGGAAGCCCCCGCCATGCCCGACGTTACCGAGGACGCCACCCCGGCGAACAGCAGGGCCAGGGCGAACACCAGCCCCGCGCTCCCGCCCAGGAGCGGTATGAGCATCTCGCGAGCCTGCGGCAGCTCGGTCACCACCGTGCCCGCCGCGTAGAAGGTGGCCGCGGCCATTATGATCATGGCGCTGTTTATGGCCCAACCCACCAGCATGGAGAAGAGCGTGTCCACGAACTCGTACTTCAGCTGCTTGCGGATCACCCGTTCGTCCTCCAGGTTCCATTGCCGGCTCTGGATCACCTCGGAGTGCAGGAAAATATTATGCGGCATCACCACCGCGCCCAGCACGCTCATCACTATCAGCATGGAGCCGTCGGGCAGGGCCGGCGTCACCCAGCCGGCGGCGGCCGCGCCCCAGTTCACCGGGGCCAGCTTCAGCTCGTAGATGAAGGACAGGCCTATGAGCGACACGAAGCCGATTATCCATTTCTCCAGCCGGCGGTAGGTGTTGGACAGCAGCAGGAAGACCACCAGCCCCGTCACCATGGCCGCGCCCAGCTTCAGCGGGATCTTAAACAGCATCTGCAGGGCTATGGCCCCGCCCAGGATCTCGGCGAGCGAGGTGGAGACCGAGGCCGCCATGGCCGACCAGAGCAGCGGCCCCGACACGGCCGCGGGCAAATGCTTGCGCGCGGCCTCGCTCAGGCACAGGCCGGTGGCTATGCCCAGGTGCGCCACGTTATGCTGCAGGATGATGAGCATCAGCGTGGATAGGGTCACCATCCACAGCAGGGTATAACCGTAAGTGGAACCGGCGGCCAGGTTGGAAGCCCAGTTGCCCGGGTCTATGAAGCCCACGGTGACCAGCAGCCCGGGGCCTATATACTTCACCAGTTCAAGCGCGCCGTAAACGCGTTTATGGTGCCTGTTTCTCAGGTCTTCGAAGAAGCCGGCCATGAGCCAATGATATCAATTTTAAGGTAGAATCAAAGAATGCAGCGCGCCTACCGCATACTCTGCGTGGATGACGAGGACTTCAACCTGGAGCTCCTGGAAACCCTGCTCACCCCGCACGGCTACGAGGTGGTTTCCGCCATGAACGGCAAAGCCGCCCTGGAACAGCTCGGCCGCAAGAACATAGACCTGGTGCTGGCCGACGTGAACATGCCGGTGATGAACGGCCACGAACTCTGCGCCGCCATCCGCTCCGACGGCGACCTGAAACATATCCCCGTCATCATGATCACCTCGTTGGACAACCGCGAGAACAAGCTAAAGAGCATCTCGGCCGGCGCCGACGAATTCCTGGCCAAGCCCATAGACCCGTCCGAGCTGCTGCTGCGCGTGAAGAACATGCTCAGCTCCCGCGCCTACGAGGACGCCTTCACCTACCTTATCCATTCCCTGGCCCGCGCCGCCGAGGCCAACGACATAGACACCGGCAACCACATCCTGCGCGTGGGAGAATTCTCCGCGCTGATAGCGCGCGAGCTGGGTATGCCGGAGAAGTACATAGAGAACATCCGCCTGCAGGCCACCCTGCACGACGTGGGCAAGGTGCACGTGCCCAGCCACATCCTCAAGAAGTCGGGCCGCCTGGACGACGAAGAGATGGCGGAGATGAAGAAGCACCCCGCTTTCGGCGCGCTCATCATAGGCGACCACCCCCACCTGGAGAGCGGCAAGAAGATCGCCCTCTCCCACCACGAAAAATGGGACGGCACCGGCTACCCCAAGGGCCTCAAAGGCGAGGAGATACCGCTGGAGGCGCGCATAGTGGCCATAGCCGACTGCTACGACGCCCTGCGCAACTCCCGGGTGTACAAGCCCTGCTACGACCACGACGAAGCCGTGAAGATAATCACCGAAGGCGACGACCGCCTCAAGCCCGAGCACTTCGACCCGAAGGTGCTGGAGGTCTTCAAAAAGGTGGCCCCGCAGCTGGAAGCCCTTTACGAAAGCATGAAGGACCCCAAGGCCTGTGAACCGGCCTAAAAGAAAACCGCCGGGACTGCCCGGCGGTGATCTGCCCGTCTTAAAGGCGGGCTATTTTTTTGCCAGCTTGGCCGCGTAGCCGGCGTGGAAGGTCTTCATCTTCTCCACCAGCTCCTTGATGTCTTCCTTGGGCGGCAGGAAGGTGGTGCGGAAATGCAGCGTGCCCGGCGCCTGGCCGAAGCCGGACCCCGGCACCACGCAGATGCCGGTCTCTTCCAGCAGGTTCATGCAGTAATCGTTGTCGAGCGCGGCGGGGTCCGCGCCGGCCTGACCGGGCAGTTCGAAGCGCACGAAAGCGTACATGGCGCCCTGGGGCACGTCTATGTGCATGCCGGGGATGGAGGAAAGCCCGCGGCCCAGGATCCCGGCCTTCTCCTTGAGGTCGTTCAGGATGCCGTCGCGCTCCTTCACGTAAAGCTCATAGCTCTCGTCGCCTTTCACGGGCGGCGCCACCATGAGGTAGGTCACTATCTGGCCGTCCACGTTGGAGCACAGGCCTATGCTCTGCAGCTTCACCAGTTCGGCGTACACGTCGTCGGACATGTTGCGCACTTCCATGTACCCGCCGCGGTGGCCGCACTCGCCCAGGAAACCTTTGGACACCGAATGAAAACTGAACAGCGTGGTCTCGGTCTCGCCTATGTCGTGCATCACCTTGGCGAAGGACACGAACTTCTTGCCGGGGGCGTACACGTTCTCCTGGTACACCTCGTCGGCCAGGATGGCCAGGCGGTGCTTGCGGGCGAACCGGATCACCATCTCTATGTTCTCGTGCGACAGCAGGGCCCCGGTGGGGTTGCCGGGATTGATGACCGCTATGGCCACCGGGTTAATGCCGTTCTTCTTCGCCCCTTCGTAGCTGGCGTTCAGTTCGTGCTCATTGAGCTGCCAGCCGGCCTTTTCGTCCAGGAAATAATTTATCTGCTTCGCGCCGTAGAGTTCTATGGTGGCGCTGTAGAGCGGGTACTGCGGGATGGGGATCATGTACCCGTCACCCTCCTTATTGGTCAGCAGGGTGAAGGCCGCCTGCACGCCCTTGGAGGCGCCGTCGGTGAGCAGCACGCGGTTCATGTCCGCCGGGATGCCGTCGCGGTGGTGAATGAAGTCGGCCACGGCCTTGCGGATAAAGGGAATGCCCGCGCTCTGGGTGTAGGCGCCGGTGCCGCTGGGGTTGTGCGCCAGTATGGCCTTGGCGCGCTTAACCGCGTCGGCGGGAAAAAGTTTCGCGCTCTCGGGGGCGTCCATGAGCGCCGGGTACTCCAGCAGGCTCAGCACCTGCCGCACGAAGGTGAGGGGCTTCTGTTTGAGCGCCTGCGGGTTGCCGATATTGCAGTAAATTATCTTGCGGCCCTTGCCTTCCAGTTCCTGGGCGCGGTTCACTATCTTGCCGCGCACGGCGTAATGGGCTTTAAGGAGTTTTGAATTTACATCGGTGAGTTTTACCATATCTCCAATTATATAACTCCGTTGCCCAAAACAAAAGCCGCCCGGGAACGCCCGGGCGGCCTTGCTCTGCCGCAGGGAACGGCTTACTTCATCTTCTTGGCGAGGTGCGCCCAGCCCTGCTTGAGCTCGGCGCTGAGGCTCTTCAGTTCGGCCGCGCCTACCTTCTCCAGCTTGGCGTACTTGGCGGCCACGTCGTCCACGATCTTCTCGTAGTCTTCGCGGTCCATGGCCTTCACTTTCTCCACCTTCTCAAGGATCTCGCCTTTCATCTTGAGGGTCCAGCCGGCTATGATCTCGCGGTTCTTGGCGCCGCGCTTGCCGGTGAGGAAGTAAGCGCCTATCGCGGCCAGGGCCGCCAGACCGACGCCCGCCCCTATGACTTTTTCTTTTTTCATAATAGACTCCTTGTAAATTGGCTTCTGCATTGACTATACAAAAATTCCCGCCGCCGGCAACAGAACGGTTATTTTTCCAGCGGCGCGCGCTGGCCTGGGAAGATCATTTCCTCGGCGGGGAAACCCAGCACCCGGGCCTTGGTCACCAGCATGTCGCGCGTGGCGAAAGGCAGGTTGGGCGTGCGGGCCAGGATCCACAGGTACTCGCGGGAAGGCCCCGCCACCAGCGCGTAGGTGTAGTCGCCGGCCAGGTCTATGATGTTGTACCCGCCGTAGAAAGGCCTGAAGAAGCTTACCTTGAGCGCGCCCTCGTTGGCCGGGCCGGTGAAATAGGCGCGGCCTTTGGCCTCCTTCCACTTCTTCTCCTTCAGGTTGTAGCCGCGGTTCACCACGTTCACCCCGCCGTCCTCGCGCAGGCTGTACTCGGCGGTAACGCTGGTAAGGTTCTTCTCGAACTTGTGGTCCAGGCGGGCGATCTCGTGCCAGACGCCCAGGTAGCGGTTCAGCTCGAAGTTGGTCACCACCTCCACCCCTTTGGGCGGCGTGGTGGCGCAGCCGGCGAGCAGAAAAGCGAAGAAAGCGGCCATATAGTTTTTCATGTTGTTATTCCTTGTAGGTAATGGAGACCGCTGCCCTATCTCCGTCCCCGGAGGCCTTCGCCCGGTAAGGACGCTTGCCGGCGTTTATGTACGATTCAAAGGCTTGCGCCGTGTCCAGGGCGGTCTGCCCCGGCTTCAGCGCCAGCATTATGTTCCAGCCGGCCACGTGGTTCACGGTGCCGTCGGGCCGCGTATAGCGGAAGATGGACAGCCACAGGCTCATGGTGCCGTCTATGCCGGCCCCGTCGCGGCCGGTGGCCGTGCCCGTGAATTCCGCCACGCCGGCCTTGCCGCCCACCGTCACCTTGGCGGCCGTCACGTCCACCCCCTGCGTCTTGTCGTAGGAAGAGGCCGTCAGCTCGGCGCCTTTGGCCAGTTCCGCTTCCGAATTGTAACCGTTGTTTTTCTTTTTCACATGCCCCCCGAACCTGCAGAAAGTTTACAAAATCCGGGGCGGCAAAAGAAAAGACCGCGGCCTCCCGCCCGCGGTCCTTTCCCGCCTGACTGCGAGGCGCCTATTTTTTGCGTCCGCCCCTGGCCGGCTTGGGCGTCGGTTCGGCCGGCTCCTCCGGCAGCTCCTCGGGCCAGCCGGCGTCGGCCACGTGCTCGCCCGGCAGGTGGTCGGCGGAAACGGCTGGCCCGTCGGCCCCGGCGCCGCCCTCCCCCTCGCCGTGCTTACCGCCGCCCAGGAACTCTATGGCGTCCACGTACACCAGCGTTTTGGAGTGGTGCTTGCCGTCCTCCTTGCCGGTCCACTGCTCCAGCGCCAAGTGGCCCTCCACGTACACCTGGCGCCCCTTATGCAGCAGGGCCGCCAGGTCGGCGAGCTTGCGGCCGTGCTCGTGGTTGTAAGCCTTCATGCTCACCCACACCGGCACCTCCTCCCACTCGCCCGTCTGCGCGTTCTTGCGCCGGTTATTCACGGCAAAGCCCAGGTTGGCCACCTTGCCGCCGTTCTTGAACTCCGTTACCTCCGGCTCGCGCGTGAGCCGGCCTATCAGCATTACTTTGTTCAGGTTCCCCATACCGCCCCCTCCTGTTTGGATTTTGTCCTAATAGCCTAGCACCTCAACCCGACAGCGTAGTGTCGTGGTAAAATAAGTTAAAATTCACGCATGGAAAATTTCAACCTCTTTCTCGAGAAGGCCGGCGCCCTGGTGTGGGGCGCGCCGCTCATCATCCTGCTCTTCGGCACACACCTCTTCCTCACCTTCCGCCTGGGCTTCGTGCAGCGCCACCTGTGGAAGGCCATTAAACTTTCCTTCAGCACCAAGAAGGAAGGCGAAGGCGATATCTCCCATTTCGGCGCGCTCACCACGGCGCTGGCGGCCACCATAGGCACCGGCAACATAGTGGGCGTGGCCACCGCCGTGGCGGCCGGCGGCCCCGGCGCCGTGCTGTGGATGTGGCTCACCGGCGTGTTCGGCATAGCCACCAAGTACGCCGAAGCGCTGCTCGCCGTGAAATACAGGGTGGTCTCCTCCACCGGGGAATTCTCCGGCGGGCCCATGTACGTGCTGGAGCGCGGCCTCAACGCCCGCTGGCTGGGGCTGGTCTTCGCCTTCTTCACCGCCGTGGCCGCCTTCGGCATAGGCAACATGGTGCAGGCCAACTCCATTTCGCAGATGCTCAGCGAATCCTTCGGGCTGTCCGTGTGGCTCTCCGGCCTGGTCATGGCCGGGCTCACCGCTTTCGTCATCCTGGGCGGCATAAAATCCATAGCCCGCTTCTGCGAACGCCTGGTGCCTTTCATGGCGGTGTTCTATGTGCTGGGCTGCGCGGTCATACTTTTCTTTAATTGGGAAAAGCTCCCCGGCACCATAACGCTCATCCTCAACTCCGCCTTCAGCGGCCAGGCGGCCGTGGGCGGTTTCCTGGGCGCAGGCATGAAGGAGGCCATGCGCTACGGCATAGCGCGCGGCCTGTTCTCCAACGAATCAGGCCTGGGCAGCGCGCCCATAGTGGCCGCCGCCGCGCAGACCACCAACCCGGTGCGCCAGGCGCTGGTAAGTTCCACCGGCACCTTCTGGGACACGGTAGTGGTCTGCCTCATAACCGGCCTGGTGATAGTAAGCGCCGGCGACTGGCAGAGCGGCCTTAAAGGCGCGGCCCTCACCAAGAGCGCCTTCTCGCATATTCCTTATATTGGTCCCTCGGTGCTGAGCCTGGGCCTGCTCACCTTCGTGTTCTCCACCATTATCGGCTGGGAATATTACGGCGAGAAAGCGGCCGAGTACCTGCTCGGAGCGCGCGCCATAAAGCCCTACAGATATTTGTGGATCGCCGCCGTGCTGGCCGGCTCGGTGGCGGCCCTGCCCGCCGTTTGGAATTTCGCGGACATCTTCAACGGCCTCATGGCCGTGCCCAACCTGATCTCCCTGCTGCTGCTCGCCCCCGTAATAGCCGCCGAAACCCGCGCCCACATAGGCGATATAAATCGGGTAGGAGGCGGGTGATTAGTTCACCCGCCGTCCTCCCACACCACCGTACGTACCGTTCGGTATACGGCGGTTCATCAGAACTAATAGGCCGAGGAAAGTACCCTGCTTATACTCGGGAATCCCAGTTTCGCCAAACATTCATTGGATAAGGCGTGGTTAAGGATGACGCCGCCGCTGATGCTCCAGCCGCCCTTGCGGCTGTTGGCGAATTCCCATGCCTTCTTGGAATCAAGACCCAGCCTGACCAGATTGTCGTGCTTGGTCTTTATCCGCTTCCACTGTTTCCAGTAGCACATGCGTATCCGCCGCCGTATCCAGCCGTCGAGCTCATGCGCATTTTCCCGCATGTCGGCTATGTGAAAGTAATTAACCCAGCCAGTAATGAGCCATGTCAATTTCTCCCGCCGCCAGCCCATGCCGCGCCCGTTGCTCTTCGACGTGATTTCCCTTACCTTCTCCCTGAACCGCTGAATGCTTCTGGCGTGAATGAAGTTCCGGGCTTTCCCTTTTGTTATATAGAAGGAAAACCCAAGGAACTTTCTTTTGCCGGGTCTGTCCACCGCGCTTTTCTTCCGGTTTACTTTCAGCTTCAGCACATTCTCAATATAACGGGTTATGCTATCCATCACCCGCGCGCCCGCCTTTCTGCTTTTGACGTAGATGTTGCAGTCATCGGCATACCGGCAGAACTTATGCCCCCGGCTCTCCAATTCCTTGTCGAGCTCGTCGAGCATTATGTTCGCAAGCAAGGGGCTCAAAGGGCCGCCCTGCGGCGTCCCTTCTTCATTCTTTACCTTGATTCCATTCACTAATACGCCGGATTCAAGGTATTTCCTGATAAGCCTTAACACCCGCTTGTCCTTGACCTTTCGCGCCACCAGCGACATCAGCTTGTCGTGGTTCACACGGTCGAAGAACTTCTCAAGGTCGAGGTCCACTACCCAGCGGTTCCCGTCCTCGATATGGCTCCGCGCCGCTTTTATCGCCAGATGCGCGCTTCTTCCCGGACGAAAGCCGTAGCTGTTCGCCGAGAAGTCTTTATCAAAGACGCTATTGAGCGTCTGCGCTATCGCCTGTTGTATCAGCCGGTCAACCACGGTAGGTATCCCAAGCTGCCGCGTGCCCCCGTCGGGCTTCGGTATCTCCACCCGCCGTACGGCCTGGGGATTATACGTCCCCTCCAGAATCGATTGCCGCAACGCCGTGCCATGCTGTTTCAAGTATGGCAATAGTTCTTCTATCGTCATATCATCAACGCCATGGCTGCCGCCGTTCGCTTTTACGCGCTTGTAGGCAAGGTTAAGGTTCTCCCGGCTTACAATAGCTTCCAGCAATCGCTCCTCTTTCCTTTCACTATCGTCCTGTCCGCTCTTGGACACCGAAGGGTCGCTCAGCGCTCCCGCATTACCTCGGGGTTCCACCCCTGCTTCCTGCGGGTAGCCCTCATTAGTCATGAAGTTGTATGCTGTCATCGCTTCCCTTACGAGTCCTTCGAGCTTTCAGAACCTCTGATGTTCGGCCCTTCTCCCGTCGAAAGGGATACTATGGCCTCTGCTGACTTCTGACAGTTCAACCGCACGTTGCCGCACGGGTTGCCGCTTTGAAGTTCATCTCCACAGCTTATCTGTCAGACCTCCGCGGGTAAGCTCGCACGCCTTCATCCCATATACCCGCCGCATTTACATGAACAGTTTTGGATAGATTCGGACTTCGTTTGGAATCGTAAACTCGTCCGACTGTTCAGGCCTCACTTGCGGTTCGTGTTCCTCGGGCCGGGACTTTGCCTCCGGCTTCCTTCGGATTCCGCCTCGCGGCGGACACCCTTGCCTTTGGCTAGCGGTAGGTTCTATCAACCCCCGCAGGGGACTTTCACCCCCAAGCGTGCGCGCATGCCGCGCGCACGATGCCGCACGGTCGGCCACTTCGCGGCCGCCCATGCTTGCCGCTAGGTAGCGGGTTCGCAGGGCGGCGGCACTTACGCGCCTTGCACCTGCTCCCAAGGAGGTCTGCATCTTACAAAAACCTCCTTTTGCGCGGCCGGCCGGCCCAATAAACGTGGGCCTTGGCAAGGCCGCTCCCGTCCGCCTTCGGCGTCCGTACTCCGCAGAATTTATTCCCCGCGCGCATAAATCTTCTCCGTTGTAAGTGCAGCCATTCCACATCTCATGGAATAGTCATAAGCCCCATTACGCCTCATATTGTAACATATATGAGGCGTAATAGATTTTACGACTTATTTGTGAGATGTGGGATGCGAAGAATCAGCCGACTATCTTCAGGAGCTTTGTAAACGCAAACACCTCGGCCTTTCTCGGGCCGCCAGGTTTTATAGTGTCGATAACCCCGCCTTTCTTTAGCTGCGCAAGAAGGCGCTGAGCGCTGGGACGGGGAATCTTTGAAGTCTTTATAAAGTCGGCAGAGTTGAAAATCGGGCGAGCAAAAATAGCGTCTAATATTCTGATGGCATACTGTGAGTGTGTAATCTCAGTAATGCGCTCTTTCTTCGTGTTATAGAGCGCAAGAATAGCCTTAGCCTTCGCGCTGTTAGTTTTGGCCTGTGCAACTACGGCCTTTAGGAAAAACTCTATCCAATCGTCCCATTTCTCCTCATCAGTGATAGCCCGTAGCCTTACATAGTACTCAGCCCGGTTATCTTCCAGGTATTCGCTTATATAGAACATCGGGGAATTAAGGAGTGACTTCTCAAAAAGAAATAGCGGAATCAGCAGGCGGCCTATTCGACCGTTGCCGTCCAGGAAAGGGTGGATTATCTCGAACTGTGCATGAAGCACGGCAAGCTGCACGAGACGGTCTTTTTCATCGTAGTGGAAATATTTCTCAAAGTTGGACAGAGCGTCCGTCAATCGCGCCGGAGATGGAGGAATAAACAGAGCCTTTTCTATAGGGTCCCCTGCCTTGGCGATATAGTTCTGTGTCGTCCGAAAGTGTCCACGGTATTTATCTTTACCCCGCACGCTGTCCAGCAGTATCGAGTGCATCTCTTTTATCAGGTTCAGCGTTATGGGCTTTTTATTTAGCCATTGCACCGCAAAGCGCATGGCCTTGCGGTAATTGATGATTTCCTGTATATCGTCGTATTTATCTGCCGTGGCGCTGGGCGCGGCCTCGTATTCCAGAACTTCCTCCAGCGACGCCTGCGTGCCCTCAATTCTCGATGAGAGTACAGCTTCGCGAGTGGTTAAAGGGGATAATAGGATGCCAGGATTACTTATACCCTGCAGGATTCCATCATAACGGGCAATCTCAGCGTTCGCCTGGCCGATAAGAGAGATAAAGCGGACCCAATCCACAAAATGCAACGGCAAATTATTCGGAATAAAAGCCTTTTTCATGGAATCCATACCACTTTTAAAATTCGGCTGCTTTCACAAGCATAGACTAATGACTGTGTACAGAACCACTATGATAAAACCAACGCCCCTACTCCCTTCTGCTTTCCATAATTTTCTCTAGAAGCAACAGAGACACTTGGGGGAACGTCCCCAGAATACTAAAGCAGCAAAAACGGCCATAAAGCATTCACATTGAGAAATCACAAGGCAATGTGGGCCAATGCTCAATATTCCACCAAATCAGGGCACTTATTAAAATCAGACCGGAAAGAATGAGATAATACCGAGCCGGGCATTTAAATCTTTTAGCGATAATTTCTGTAAGCAATACATAGGCCCATAGTGAAAGGATGATTGGGACTTGCACCGTTATTCCGCAAATAAATGTCGCAAGTCCCCAGACCCCGCCCATAAGGCTTATTATCAACATTGTACCGAGCGACAGGATTGCCGATATGGCTAATCGCACTTGCAAACCCAGCTTATACAATGCCCCCAGCAGTATTAACACGATTAGAAGTATTAATCCCATAAATCTAAGCGGCCCATTTAAGTTTACTTGCTTTCTGAATTAAATTTCCAATTTTGAGTTTCATATCGGCATTAGGTTCAAGTTTTTCCATTGCTGATAACATGTCGATAATCAACTTTACTGAAACGTCATTAACAGGCAGATGTTGCGGATAAGCATTTAATCGCTGCTCAAGATACGACACAACTGTTTCACGCGTAACGCGATCTTTACTCTTTATCTTTACCTCAAGCATCGGGAATATCTCTGTGTCGTTTGAAAATCCCTCCGAAATTGCTTTCATGGCCTCGCGAAATTTTGCCCCCTCACAAGACTCAAGATACTTAATACGGCACTTCCGCTCAATTGAACAAGCATAAGACTGATTTTGTTCTGCCTTGGACCTATCAATCGCAATCTGAATCCCTCCCATATCCTCCCTGTGACACAAATTATCAGCAATTTGCTGAAAATCGAGCACATTGGGCGTTTTTCTAAGGAACGCATATGCCTCTTCTCTGGCCCTTGAAAGATTCATCCTCATTTTTGCAATTAACGACTTCTTTTCGGATAGTTTCCCCGCACGCACCAAGTCAGTCACCTTATCATAGACCGCATTGTCCTGAACCTCGGTAAAACACAAAGCACCCCACGCAGTATCCATCTCCTCCTGCTCCGGAGAACTCAGTCGGGACATGATAAATTCAATGACCTCCGGATCTCTCTTATCGCCATACATAGTTAAAATCTCAATTATATCCCTCTTTGTAGATTTAGATTTTGTATGGCTGTAAATACGCATCAGCCTCACGCCGATATCCCGCTTCGTCGCAGAGCTAATGTAGACATCATGATTGGAATAGTCATTCAACCGCACTCGCAAATCATATAAATCCCCGCCTTTCGCCAGGAACAATCCGAACATAAACTCATAAAAAGGTCTAAATTCGCGGGTCTCCACTCGACTTAATATCTGCTCCAACCGTGCCTTCACCTCGGGACTCTCGACGTTTTCGCCATGTGCCTTTGCACCCCCAAAAGCAAAAACAAACAGCAGCGCGAATCTGACAAATTGTTTTTTCATTTTAGAGATGACCAATTAAAATTGAATCAACTAGCATCAAGGTTAGGCAGCAAACCGGACAGCATATCGAGATGTTTACCCGCCATGATCATTCCCAACTATACAAAAAAAGCACTGAGGAAATACCAGGGATTAAAAGCAGTTTCTCCCCTAAGGGGATTCAACCCCGAGGGCTAGGTATTACAGCGTGTCATGAGTGGGCAGGAATATTTTCAGGCGGGCCAGGGCGGGGGCGGCGGCCCTCACAAGGCAAGCCGCTACCGCCCTGGCCTTTCCTTACGGTCTTTGCAGTTTCTGCTCCCCGCCGGTGGCTACGAATCATTCACAGAAAAGACCGCCGCGGCGGCCGCAGCAGCGGACGCCGGGGCGGTTTTTTATAAATACGGGGCCACCGGCATAAATGCAGTTCAAAATTATCAGGAACAGGCCCGCGCCGCGAGCGGATTCAGCAGAATCCGCTGGCGAGCGCGGGCAAAATCTGTATATAATGAATCCAGTTCTTTGCAGTGCGCGCGGGGAATAAATTCTGCGGAGTACGGACGCCGAAGGCGGACGGGAGCGGCCTTGCCAAGGCCCACGTTTATTGGGCCGGCCGGCCGCGCAAAAGGAGGGTTTTGTAA
>Ga0209212_1002766_pt1 | contig 24279 bp, 26 predicted proteins | sample RifGroC2_FD_183996 | JGI IMG/M metagenome (GOLD analysis project Ga0209212, IMG submission 183996) | Groundwater microbial communities from Rifle, Colorado, USA - Groundwater C2 (SPAdes) (version 2) | ecosystem: Environmental > Aquatic > Deep subsurface > Groundwater | place: Rifle, Colorado... | reverse complement strand
CCTGACCGGTGAAATAGGACTCACGTTGAGAGACCCCGACCTCAAACACAATCAGGAAGTATTCGTTGAAGTCACGGGAAAGGCAGGCGGCACGCTTCCAAGCGCTGAGCGCCACTCTGCAAGGACGAAATAACACAATGACCTATTACGCGAAAGAAAATGGAGGGCTCTATGCCGGATAGTATCGTTAAAAGATTGTCTTTTTTGGATCGCTACCTGACACTCTGGATCTTCCTGGCGATGGCGGCGGGTGTATTGCTGGGTTATTACGCCCCCGGTGTCGGCGACTGGATCGGCTCCCTTCGACCGGAAGGAACGCAGACGAGCATCCCGATTGCCGCCGGACTGATTCTGATGATGTACCCCCCCCTCGCCAAAGTGAAGTACGAGGAACTGGGCGATGTCTTCCGGAACTTCAAGGTGCTGGGACTGAGCTTGGTTCAAAACTGGATCATCGGGCCGATTCTGATGTTCGTCCTGGCAGTCCTTTTCCTGCATAATCAGCCGGAGTTCATGGTCGGGCTCATCATGATCGGTCTCGCCCGCTGCATTGCGATGGTCATCGTCTGGAACGATCTGGCCCAGGGCGATTGCGAGTATTGTGCCGGACTGGTCGCCTTCAACGCGATCTTTCAGGTACTCTTCTACAGCGTTTACGCCTGGCTGTTCATCACCATCCTGCCGCCTCTGATTGGCCTATCCGGCGCCGTGGTCAACATCACGATCGGCCAGATCGCCGAGAGCGTCTTCATATATCTGGGCATCCCGTTTCTTGCAGGGATGATCACCCGTTTCGTACTCGTCAAGCTGCGTGGGAAGACCTGGTACCACGAAAAGTTCATCCCCCGGATCTCCCCGATCACCCTTGTGGCGCTTCTCTTTACGATTATCGTGATGTTTTCGATGCAAGGTAGGAAAATCATCGAAAAGCCCGGCGACGTTCTGCTGATTGCTGTGCCGCTGCTGATTTACTTCATCGTGATGTTTTTGGTGAGCTTCTGGATGAGCGCGAAAGCGGGCGCAGATTACGGCAAGTCGGCCACCCTCTCCTTCACAGCGGCCAGCAACAATTTTGAACTGGCGATTGCGGTGGCCGTCGGCGTTTTCGGGATCAACCACGGGGCGGCGTTCGCGGCGGTGATCGGCCCGCTGGTGGAGGTTCCGGTATTGATCAGCCTGGTCAACGTGGCGTTGAAGTTCAAAAGGAAGTATTTTCCTGTAGTAAAGGAATCCATGAAATCATCCACCGCATCCAAGTAAATCGGTGTGGTTGAAAACGATATGAAGCATGAGGAACATTTCGATGAAGATGCGTTATTTTACGGTTATTACCGGCATGATCTGTCTTTCGGTCCTGCTGATGTTTAAACTGACTGAGGATGTCTTCGCCGCAGCGGCTGATGTCCCGGTCAAAGGGATGGTCACGATGGTCGACCTAGGCGCTGGCGAATGCATCCCTTGCAAGATGATGGCGCCGATTTTGATAAAACTGGAAAAACAGTATGCCGGGAAAGCGGCAGTAGTTTTTCTCGATGTCTGGAAGGACCGGGCGCCAGCCAAACGCTTCGGCATTCGAGCCATCCCCACGCAGATCTTCTTCGACAAAGACGGCAAGGAGGTCTACCGGCACGAGGGGTTTCTGAGCGGGGAAGAGATCATCCGCCGGTTCAAGGATATGGGCGTAAAATAGAAGGGGCAACATGCCGACGCAATTATTTCTTACTATCAACAATTGGATCACCGGCGCGACCTACTTGGCAGCGCTGGGCTGTTTTTTATGGGGCATGGTCAGCGTCCTGTTCAGTCCTTGCCATCTGGCCTCCATCCCGCTGGTCGTGGCCTATGTGGCGGGACAGGAGCAGGTGCTCAAGCCGCGGCAGGCCGCCCAATATGCCGTCCTTTTTACCGCGGGATTGTTCATCACGATCGCCATCATCGGCATTGTCTGCGCGCTCCTTGGTCGGATGCTGGGGGATGTGGGAAGCTACTGGCAGATCGTTGTCGGCCTGGTTCTGATCTGGGTCGCCCTGGGGATGCTCGGTGTGGAGAAGTGCACCCTCTCCGGCAGCCGGCTGCACCGGCTCAACGTCAACGGCCTTGGCGGGGCATTCCTTCTGGGGTTGGCCTACGGGGTCCTCTCCGGTTCTTGCACCTTCGGCTTCATCGCCCCGATCTTGGCGATCATCACGGTCCAGCAAAAGGTTTTGACCGGTGTGCTCCTGATCCTCCTCTTCGCCCTGGGCCACTGCCTCCCCATCATGATCGCCGGCAGCTCGACCGCTGTGGTCCGACGCCTGACGGAGAGCGAAACATGGATCGAATCGGGGGGCTGGTTCCGAAAGAGCGCGGGGATGGTCATCGGCCTGCTGGGGATCTATTTCATCGGCAGTCCCTTCTTCATCGGAGGCTGATATTCGTCCGGCAGGCGGTGAATTCCCTGATGGACGCCGTTCCCGAATTTATCTTTCTCCTCCGGGTACATGTATCAGAACACGAGCAGCGAAACAGCGATGGTCCCCAGGATCAGCCATACGACATCCTTTTTCCAGACCAGCAGGTAGAGAACCGAAACACCGAAGACGCTCCAGGTCTGCCAACTGACTAAGGATTGGACGCCAAATTGCAGCACATCGGAGAGTAGAAGGCCGATAAAGCCGGACAGAAACCCTTTTATGGTCACCTTGACGATCTTGAGTTCTTTGATCTTCGCATGAGCCCGGCTGACAAGCATCATGAGCGCAAGGGAGGGGCAAAAAATACCGACTGTGGACACGACGTCGCCTATGATTCCCTTCACCTTGTAACCGATAAACGTGGCCCCCGGTAAAATCTGAGCCAGACTCAAGGCATTCAAGAATTCCTCCTCGGAAATCCACTTTTTTTCATGAACGATGACTCTCTTCATCGATGCCAGAATGGCCGGTCCGCCATATCCGACAGTACCAATGTATAAAGCCGCCTTCAGCATTTCCAACAAAGTCGGCGTTTTCATTATCCTCTTCAGTATATTCCCCGCGATCGCAGGCCCACGTAGGCCGCCGCCCGCATGGTCGTCACCGCCGGGATCAAGCGTGGGACACACGTCTGGCCTGGAACCTTTATATTTTATTGATCTTGAAATCTCTGTCTTTTAAATACCACTCCATGAAATACCCGACGGCGATAAACAACGGCAGCGACACCAGCGTTCTGGCCAGGGTGAACTGGATGCCCAGATAGCCGATTTCCATCCCCAGCATAGGAATCTTTAAAGAAGAAAACGCCCCCAGGTAAATAAAGATGTTCTTAATGCTGGCGCCTTTCTTATAGAGAATATAAGCGACGGGGAATGCCCCATACAAAGGACCCGCTTGCAGCATGGCCAAAACGATAACGATCAGGATCCCCTTTATCCCCGATTCCTGGCCGATGTGCTTTTCCACCTGTTCCTTGGGAAACCAGACATCGAACAAGCCGACAATGATGAATAAAAATGGGATAAAAGTGACCATTTCAATAAAGAATTGGGTGAAATTTCCGAAAACTTCCTTCCCGGGATTAAAGCCAAAAACAAAAGAAGCAAGTGTGACGGCCAGGAAACCGAAAAGCCAAAGGTACTGTTTTTTCCTCCGGAGAAAATTTATCATAAAATAAACCCCACGAATGTGCCGATCACGATAGCGGTGATGAAATTCAAGACATTCCGCAATATGGCGACCTTCCTGCCGAAATAAGCGATTTCCAAAGGTAAGGTCACTACCCCAACCATCATCAAAGTCGTCATAAATGTAGCCACGATGGCGTAAGACGCCCCTTCTTTGATTAAAACAGAGGCAATCGGATAGGAAATAAATCCGGGGATCAATGTTATTGAGCCGACGATGGCCGCGATCATCTGCCCGCCCCAACCGGATCCGGGACCTAAATACTTTACGATCAGGGAGGGGGGCACAACGTACAATGCCAGGCTGACCAAAATCAGGATGTTCAAGAAGGGGATGGCAATATTCTGGAACATTTTCCATCCCTTTTTCAGGCCCATCACCGTCTTCTTCCGGTCCAACAAAAGAGAGAGCAAAGTCAGCACAATGGAAACGATGATAAAAATAAACGCATTGTTGATCATAATGACCTCAAGTTGATGGGGGTCTGTTCCGACGAAAGACCTGAAATGATTGTTGACTCTACTTCTTTTCCGGTGCGTCCCCGCAGCAGGGATGTTCCTGATCCCCATGGCATTCCTTGATCTGCTCAAGAGTGCACTCTTCGGGTTTGCTTTTCAACTTCTCGGGTTGTTCACATTTACAGTCGCACATTTTCTCTTCCTCCTTTCGACATTCGATTTTGCTATTCAGTTTTTTGATGCAAACTCCTTCAAGACAGGGCTCCAGGCGGGTCAAGTCTCCAAGGAGTTCGGCCAGCTCATGCAGCTTCTCCTTTACCACCGTGTAATGGGTCCAATATCCTCGCTTCTCTCCTCTGACCAAGTCCGCTTCCCGCAAGGATTTCAGGTGTTGGGAAACAGCCGCTTCCGATATGTTTAAATGTTTTGCCAGGGCTCCCACGCAGAGGTCATGGGTCAGCAGAAGCTTGACCAGCTTGAATCGCGTTTCATCCGCAAGTGTTTTAAAAATCCGTACAGGTTCCATCATTTTTCTTTCGGTGTTTGTATTCAACATGCTTTAATTGATTAAACTCATACCTAAACAATTATGTCAAGCATTTTTTATTTCAGCATCAACTCATCCGGTATCTTCTTTCCTATGTTTCCGATCGTCGATATGGATACATTTTGAACAGGTGGATACATGTATCTGTATCATTGGTATCCAGTTTTCGCCTGACCGCTGTGTCTCTCAAAAAGCCGCGCCGACCCGTGACAGAAAATAGATTTAATATTTCGTATGGTTATCATTTCATAAGCCGATTGGCATTAATGTTGCTTAATAACCGTTACACGAGGAGTCTTTATGTTCCACAGAAAGAAATTATTAATTCTTATACCGACGCTGCTTCTCATTCCTCTTCTGGTGGGAATGATTCCACTCAAGCTGGTCAATAAACTGGCGCAGGGGGGACCTTATGCACAGTGTCAGGACAAGCAGGGATGCGGTCACAAGAACTGCTCCGCCCATTCCCTCATCTCACAAAACCACCTTGACGGCGTAACAGACCATTCGACCTCGCCGGATCAGGATCTATCGTATCTTCAAAAGGCCCTTCCCGTCGGGTCTGAATCCTTTTACTCCCACATCGGCTTTACTTCCATCCCGCTTCGTTGTTGATTTTCACCGCTTCAACCCGTCTTATTGAATAAGCACGGCACTGGTTTGCTTATCTAAGGAATCCTGCTGTCCGCTCTCTCCTCAGAGGTCAAGAAACTCACACTGGGGATGACGAAACCAAGACGAAAGGAGGTGATATCCATGAAAAAGACCATTATCATCGGCTTGTGCCTGACTTTAGCGGCGGCGCTCATCGGCACTGTTGCGATGGCCTGGGGGCCGGGATTCGGTCGCGGTTTCGGTCCCGGCTTCGGCGCGGGGCCGGGATTCGGCTATCCTACAATCCCCAACCTGACAGCGGAACAATCCGCCCGAATGAAGGCGCTGCAGGATGCTTTTCTGAAGGAGACTGAACCCCTTCAGAAAGAAATGGCGGCAAAAGGGGAGGAGCTTCGCAGTTTACGCTTTGCTCCTACTTCGGATGCCGCGGCATTCAGGGCCAAGCAGGAGGAGCTCTTCGGTCTGCAGACCAAGCTCCAGGAAAGAGGGAACAATCTCAGAGCCGAAGTCCGGAAGGTTCTCACGCCGGAACAGTTGGCCCAGTTGCCGGCCTTTGGTTCGGGTCGGGGTTTCGGCCCGGGTGCGGGATTCGGTCCTTCAATGATGAGACCGAGGGCTCAGTTTTCGGCCTCTGGTCCGGGGCGGGGTTTTGGCCCGGTTGCGGAATACGGTCCTCCCATGATGGGACCGAGGGGACGTTGGTAGCGTCATAACTTGGGGCGGAGAGAGGTCTCCGCCCCCTTCCTCTCCGCGAGATATGGGAGGGGAACACGGGTTCGTCGGAAAGGAGGATAACTATGAAAAAGGCATTCGCGATTTTATCGGCGCTCTTCCTTCTGACGCAGGGATCGGGCATGGCGGCCCGAGTGGGAGGAGACCGCATCGGGCGGGGAATGATGGGCTATGGAAACGGCTATGACTGTTCCAGCTTAACAGCCAACGCCAAACTGATACTGTCGAGGGAACAGACCGCCCGGCTCCACGCCCTGGATGAAAAATATGGGCAGGAAATTGAACCGATACGAGAGCAACTCTACGACATGGGGCGGAAACTGAAATCGGAATGGCTGCAAACGAATCCCGACCGCAGTAGGATCGAGGTCATGCAGGGCGAGGCGACCAAGCTGCGTGAACGGATGCAGACAAAGTTGGCCGCGCATCGCGCGGACGTCCTCAAAGTCCTGACCCTGGAACAACGGGCGCACGTGCCGGATGACGGATCCGGGCGCGTATTCTTCAAACACCCCGGCTTTGGCCGGAAGTAGAAAATGGAGGCAAGAGATGAGTTTATTGATCGCCGATCAGATCGGCAAGAATTATCAGGTGGGAGAGGTGGTTATCCCGGCCCTCCGGGGGGTCAGCTTCGAGATCGAGCCATCCTCTTTTGTATCCTTTATCGGGCCTTCGGGGAGCGGCAAGACGACGCTGCTGAACCTGATCGGCTGTCTGGACTCGCCGACGACCGGCCGACTCACCGTGGCCGGATCCGACGTGGGAAAGCTGGACCGCAGGCAGGGCGCCGCCTTCCGGGGCGCCAACATCGGCTTTATCTTCCAGGACTTTAACCTCCTGCCGGTGCTGACGGTCTACGAGAATATCGAGTACCCGCTCCTCATGGTCCAAAAGGTCCCGTCGGGCGAGCGGCGCAAACGGGTTTCCGCCCTGTTGGAGGCCGTCGGCATGGCGGATCAGAGGGACAAATACCCCGACCAGATCTCGGGCGGTCAGAAGCAGCGGGTGGCGGTGGCCAGGGCGCTGGTGACCAATCCCAAGCTCGTCCTGGCGGACGAACCCACCGCCAATCTGGATCACAAGACCGCCTATCTGGTCCTGGAGCTCATGAAAGAGATGCGGAACGAATTCAAGACCACCTTTATCTTTTCGACCCACGATCCAAAGATCGTCGGCGAGGCGGAGATCATTTACATGCTTGAGGACGGAGAATTGAAAGGCAAAGAAATCAAAGGAGGACGGAACAATGGGTAATCTCTTTAAAATCGCTATCCGAAATCTTCTCAGATACAAGCGCCGAACGCTGCTGACCGCCTCCCTGATCACCGTGGGAGTGGTCTTCGTCCTGGTGTTCATCGCCGTTTCCGGAACGTTCAAAAACATGATGATCGCCCAGATCACGGACTCCAGCATCGGACACCTGCAAGTGCATCGGAAAGGGTATGTCGCCTCCATCGAGACCCTGCCCATCAACCTCAACATCAAGGGCGGCGCTATCGCGAAGCTGGAAACCATCCTGGCCGAACAGCCGGAGATCGCCTCCTGGTCGCCAAGGATCAAGTTCGGCGGCATGTTCAGCAATTTTACGGAAACGTCGAGCATCCGGATCACTGCAATAGATCCGGAAAAGGAATTCAGGACCGCCCCGCTTCTGCCTGCGCGGGTGATGGACGGCAGCAAGGATCTGAAAAGAGGTGAAATCCTGATCCCCGAGCTCCTGGCCAGGGGAATGAAGATGAAGCCGGGCGACATAGCGGTCATCGTGGCCACCAACGCGGACGGCTCGGTCAACGGCAAGCAGTTCACCGTGACGGGCATCCTGGAGAGCGCCACCGGTCCCGGCGGCAGGGACGGCTACATCCACATGGACGACGCCCGGGAGGTTTTGAGAATGGACGGGCAGCAGGTCAGCGAGTTCGCCATCCGGCTCAAGGATTTCGGGCAACTCCATAAATTCAGCGATAAACTGGAAGGATTGCTTTCCCAGACGCTCAATCAGCAGAACAAACCCGTCTTTGAAATCCATACCTGGGAAAAGCTTTCGCCTTTCTTCAACATCGCCCGCATGATCGATCTGATGACGTTCTTCATCAAAATCATGCTGATCGCCATCGTCCTGATCAGCATCATGAACGTCATGATCATGGCCGTCTATGAACGGATCCGGGAGATCGGGACCATTGCCGCCATCGGCACGAAGCCGGGGACAATCCTGAACATGTTCGTCATCGAGGGATTCTGCATGGGAATTGCGGGCGCTATCATCGGAAATATCGTGGGGATCGGGCTGATCTTTATCCTCAACATGCTCAAACTGACGTACGATTTCGGCAGGGATAAAGGGATCGTCCTTCAAGCGAACATTTCTCCGGCCGATATACTCGTGATTTCGGCCACAGTCATCATCGTCTCGGTCATCGCCAGTCTCCAGCCCGCCTTAAAGGCGTCGCGCATGGAGCCGATCAAGGCGCTCAGACACGTATAGGAGGATTTAATGCTTAAAATCATTGTGGCGGTACTGTCGCTGTTGGTCGCTCTTCCGGTTTACGCCCTGGACGGCGATGCCCTGCTGAAAAAAATAGACCGGAACCTTAATCCCGAGTCCTTCGAGATGTACCGGAAGCTGATCAACGTGGAGCCGGACGGCAAGAAAAAGGAATACACCCTCTTTTCTATGAAGAAGGGAACGGACAAGATCGCCGCCCTCTTCCTAGCCCCGGCCAGCGAGAAGGGACGGAGCACCCTGCGGTTGGGCGAAAACATGTGGCTTTACATCCCCAACGTGGGCAAGCCGATCCGCATCACGAGTCTGCAATCCGTCATCGGTGGGGTCTTCAACAATTCGGACATTCTGCAATTGGATTACTCCGCGGAGTACGACGTGGAGAAGGTCGAGGAAAAGGGAGGAGAGTATCTCCTCTATCTCAAGGCCAAGACCAAGACCGTGGCCTACGATCGGCTAAAGATCTGGGCGGACAAGGGGAAGCTGCTCCCGACGAAGATCGAGTGCCTCACCGAGGCGAATATGCTGATCAAGACGCTATACTTCAAGGACCACAAGGATTTCGGCGAAGGCCTGGTCCGCCCCGCCGTCATCGAGACGGACAGCCCCCTGTACAAGGGCTACAAATCGATCATGATTTACGCGAAGATCAAGAAGAGGACTTTCAAGGATGAGGTCTTCACCCTGACCTTCATGCCCAATCTGGAGTCACTGCGATGAAAAAATACCTCGGTCTCGCCGTTCTGATGTTTTTCAATCTCTTCCTCCCGGCTATAGGCGCTGCTGAGAGTGACTATACCTTCAATCTCTCGGAGACGGAGAAGAAGCCGTACCACTTCGGCGGCTACGTTGAATTCAAGCCGGTCCTCTTCGGGCTTAACCGCGATGCGGCCTTTTACAAGCTACGTTATTATAATGACCCGCAGGGACAAACCCTGTCTGAAGTAAACGGGAGGGTGCAACTGGAGGGTAGTTACGAGAAGGATATCTATCGCCTCTACGTCAAGACGAACACGGATCTCAAATACTCCGATCCTGCCGGTAGTTCCGAGCGCTCGGTTTTCTACGAGGCCTACGGTTCCCTGAAGCCGTCGTCGTCGCTAAAGATCGATACCGGTAAGAAGACCCTGAAATGGGGCAAGGGGTACGCCTGGAGCCCCGTGGCGTTCGTCGACCGGCCCAAGGACCCGGATGAGCCGGAACTGGCGATGGAAGGATTTATCGCCGGGACTATGGACTACATCCGGAGTTTCGAAGGACCGCTGAAGACCTTTTCCTTCACCCCGGTGGCTTTGCCCGTCTACGACCATATCAACGACGAGTTTGGAAACAGCAACCATCTAAACTTCGCCGGTCGATTTTACTTTCTTCTCTATGACACGGATATCGACCTGATGTTCATGACGGGGGGAAGCCGGCCCGACCGTTACGGCATTGATTTTTCCCGGAACATCACCACCAATTTCGAGGTACACGGCGAGTACGCCTATATCCGGAACGCCCGCAAGACTGTCCTGGACACAGTCGGCAACGTGAGGCAGGTCGAAGCGGACGCCCAAAGCTACCTGGTCGGCATCCGCCACCTCACGACATTCGACCTGACGACGGTCATCGAATACTACCACAACGGCGCGGGCTTCAGCGATGATGAGCGTAGGAATTTCCTCGCCTTCGTCGATCGGGCCTATAATCTCTATCAGACCTCGGGGAAAACTACCTCCCTAAACAGCGCCAAGAGCATGGCGGATGGCGCATACGGCCGGGCTGGCTCCGGGGAGAATTACCTGTATGTCCGCCTCAGCCAGAAGGAGCCCTTTGACCTCCTCTATTTCACCCCGTCCCTAACCTGGATGGTAAACCTGGACGACTGGAGTTATTCCCTGACGCCGGAGCTGCTCTACACCGGTTTCACCAACTGGGAGTTGCGTCTCAAGACGGCCTTTCTCGTCGGCGGGAGAAGCACCGAATTCGGCGAAAAACAGAACGACTACCGGATCGAATTCCGGGTAGGGTACTATTTTTAATGACCGAGGAATTTCAGCAGATGAAAAAGGACCTTGACCTGTAAAGCTGTAATAGGGAATCGCCGTCATGAAGGTTTTTCCGGTTGATCGTTCCGTACAAGACATTCTGAAGAGAATGGTCATCCAAACATGGCCCGCGTTGGCTGTTCTCTTTCTGACCATGGTTATCTCCGGCTTTTTTGCTGAGATTATTTTTGCTGTCGGAATGGAATCGGTATGGAAGATTCTCATGCGCTTTCTAAGGTTTTCGTTCATCCTGCTCATTCCCCTCCCATTGCTTCCCCGTGTCTGCGGACTCATGCAGGGTTTCTTGAACAGGCGCAATCTTCGTTTGATTCAGATCCGGGAGGAGCGTCATCATGACCGCATACCCTGGCGAATCTGGCTCATTCGACCCTTTCAGGGTATCGGTTTGGCCATGCTCATCGCAACCAAACTCATTGTCCTGGTTCAAATTTCCACAAGCTCGGCGATCAACTCTTCCGCCGTTCTTCCCCCGGCACAATTCCATTGGGGGCGATTTCTAAGCGCCACGGCCGTTGCCGTGGCGACTTCATTGTTGCTCTCATTTCTTTGGTCGCTGGATGATATGGGCATCCGCCGGCACAACAGGAAAACCGGAGAAATCAGAATCATCGGAAAGTATCTTAGCGCCCTTCTGCCGATTCTGTTCGGCTTTTACGGCATGTTCAGCCTTTTTGAAAGTCACGAACGCCTTTTAGCCATCCGGTATATCGCTCAGATGGTCCTTGCCCTTTATCCGCCGTTCCTGGTTCTGACCGTTGTTCACAAATTTTACACGGAGAAGCGGGAACTCCTCATTCTTAAGAGGCTGAAGGCGCTGCCGATCGTTCAGATCGAGGCGCAGGAATTGACCATTGCCTGAAGTGAATGGAAATGATGACGTCACCACCAGGAACCCGCATTTGACGGCCGCCGAAGACAACGCATTATCGGACGAAGAGCTGATGGCCAGGATCGCCGGGAGCGACGCTCAGGCGTTTGAAATCCTAGTAAAACGCCATCAGCGGCGCATTCTGAATTTGATCTATCGTTCCATCGGGGACCGGATACAGGCCGAGGACGTGGCCCAAGAGGTTTTTCTGCGGGTATGGCGGGCGGCTGAAGATTACAAACCGAAAGCAAAATTTACCACCTGGGTCTATCGCATCGCGGTCAATCTATGCCTGGATACACTGAAGTCGGCACATCAAAAACAACCTTTTGTGCATCCGCATGTGAACAGCGATCATCCTGACGAAAACGATGGACTTCTTTTTAATCACGGTAGCGCCCCATCGCCGGAGGAGCTTCTGCTGGCTGCCGAGGAGAGCCGCAGGATCTTCGCCGCCCTCCAGAGTCTGCCGACCAACCAGCGGCTGACCGTCGTTCTCACGAAATTTGATGGACTCTCCTATGATGAAATCAGCCGGGTCTTGGGATGCTCCAAGTCGGCTGTTGAATCACTGCTTGTCCGGGCAAAAAAGACCCTTCATGAGAAATTACTGTCTCACGATTCATAATCCGTCAAGCGGCCTGCTTGGGCTACCAATGGACCTTCGGGCTTTTCAAAAAGGGTAGAAAGGAGTGAACAGTTTGTATCAAATTCTGATCCACCCTCTTCTCAGTGCGTTGTCCAGAATAATCCCTACCAGGAAGGCCGCGCCCATGTTCCACATGGCAAAGGCGGCGACGATGAGCATCACATAGAAATCGGACTTCTTGTCCCCGATGTCCCTGACCACGATCGCCAGTTCGGAACCCGCGAAAAACAGGATCACACCCAAGATCGCGTTGGGGAATATCTTGAAAAAGATGGCTACTGAATCGCTGAAAAACAGGGCGATCAAAACGAGGAGGCTTCCGAGGATCACCAGCGCCCCACCCGTCTTTGCCCCGAAACGAACATGCCCGGCCATCCCGCCGGCGCCGTGGCACATCGGAACGCCGCCGAAGATAGGCGCCACCAAATTCATGATTCCCTGAGAGATGGCGATCTTCTTTTCCGTGACTTTTCTGTCGGGAAAGAGCTCGTTGTTCTCGGCGACGATGGCGATGACCGCGTTGCCCAAGGTTAACGGGATCTGGGGAAGCGTGAAGAGCAACGTGCCCACGGCAAGGTCGTTCCAGGTCATCGCGGAGAGACTGAAGACCGGCAGCTTAAAGCCGACATGGATCTTGGCCAGTTCCGACAACAGATGATGGTCCATGATCACCGCGGAGACGATCCCGATGACGAGAAGCACGAACATGGCCGGAATTCTGGGGTTCGTCAGGAGAAGGTAGGTGACGACCAGGGCGACGCCCGCCAGAACCGGCGCCGACGTCATGCGGTGAACCCCGTCCACCATGAAGGAGAGCCCCAGCCCCAGCATGATGCCGCGCACTACCGGCTTTGTTGCAAGCCTGGAGATCGGTCGGATGGCCCCGGTCGCGCCGGCCAGAAGCCAGAAGAGCCCCGTGGAAAGGCCAGCGCCGAACAGCGCTGCCGGGCTGATGCCTCCGGCAATGGCCGCCGCCCCGATGGCCTTCATGGGCTGGATCGGCAGCGGCGTCCGGTAATAGAAGCCGGATGCGATCAAGGCAAGACCGAACATGAACAGGAGCCCGAGAGGCTCCACCTTCACGATGGTGATGTAGGCCACCACAAAGGGAATCAGGGTGCCGACGTCGCCGAAAGCCCCCGCCCACTCCATCTTACTGTAAAGATTTTTGGCTTTTTGTGTGCTTGTACTCATGGCGTCTGCTCGTCAATTTTATTCTGACAGAAACTTGTTTTTACGGTGGGTCAAGATAAGAAAAGAAAACTTATATGTCAAGATCGTTTTTATCGCGTGGTTTTTATCACGACCTCCACCACAGTTGTCTCAGGATGTCGGCCGGCTTCATCTTCGCCATCTGCCCATCACCTCCAGAAACGAATTAAAACTGGCGATAAATACACTCGGCAGGCCCTTCAGGACCTCCGCCTTGATCCGGTCCAGGAGGGAGGGATCCTTCAGGTGAGGTTTTTCTTGACAAGGCGGATAATGATGTTTATATATGAGCAAACATTCATATAACGGAACGGGAAGATGAAAAGAATCAAGAGAGATAACAGAGCTATTTGCGAGGTTTTATGCATTAATGAGCGTAAAGTGGCCGCTGCAAAACGCGCCATGAAACCGTATGCCACGCTGTTCAAGCTGGCGGCGACCTTCAAGGTACTGGGGGACCCCACAAGGACCAAGATCATTTCCGCCCTTTTGCAGGAAGAGCTTTGTGTATGCGACCTGGCCTCTCTGATCGGCCTCTCTCAGTCGGCTATTTCCCATCAGTTGCGGATCTTAAGAAATATGAACCTAGTGAAATATCGGAAAGAAGGCAGAATCGCATACTACAGTCTGGACGATGACCACATTAGCGCCATCCTCACGGCAGGCCTGAAGCACGTTGAGGAGTGATTTTTTTAACGTTATATATGAATAAATGCTCATACATTGCAAGATCATAACGGCATGAATAACAGAGGAAAGGCGTAGGGTAGATGAGCGAAGCGGTCTTCAAGGTAACCGGCATGGATTGCGCGGAAGAGACGAATGCGCTGCGGGAGTCCGTCGGCGCGCTGCCCGGGATCACAGACGTGGCCTTCAACCTTCTCAACGGCACCATGACCGTAACGACCGATGAAGGCGCCGTTGAGGATCGGGCCATCGTTGCAGCGGTGGAGCGAGCTGGAATGACCGCGCGGCGTGCCGATAATACACAGGCGGGCAAATCTTCCCACGTTGCCGAGGGATTCTGGACGACGCATGGCCGCGTCGTTCTATGTGCGGTCAGCGGCATCACCGTTGCCGCGGGTTTTCTTTCCCACTGGTTTTTGCACGGCAACCTTCTCGACGCCCTCTCGGAAGGAGGGAAAAGCGGATCTCATATCCTCCCGGCGGCCTCCATCGGACTCTATCTGATCGGGGTGATCGCGGGCGGCTGGTTCATCTTCCCGAAGGCTGTGGTTGCGCTCCGCCGCCTCCGCGCGGACATGAACCTGCTGATGACCATTGCGGTGTTGGGTGCGATCCTCATCGGCGAGTGGTTCGAAGCGGCGACCGTAGCTTTTCTTTTTTCGCTCTCCCTCATCCTCGAGGCGTGGAGCATCGGGCGAGCCCGCAGCGCCATCAAGGCGCTGTTCAAGCTCACGCCTCCCCGGGCGCGGTACATCTCTCCGCATGACGGCGATATCATGGAAAAGCCGGTGGAGGATGTGCCGCTCGGCGCGACAGTCCTGGTCAGGCCGGGGGAACGCATCCCTCTCGACGGCCAGATCACGAAGGGAAGGGCTTCCGTCAACCAGGCGCCCATCACGGGTGAATCCGTTCCCGTGGAGAAGCGAGAAGGCGACGAGATTTTTGCCGGGACGATCGACGAGGACGGCGCGATTGAATTCCGCGTCACAAAACCGGCTTCGGATACGGCGATCGCCCGTATCATCCGGTTGGTCGAGGAGACGCAGTCGCGGCGGGCGCCCTCGGAACAATGGGTGGAGAGGTTTGCGCGTTATTATACCCCGGCCATGATGCTTCTGGCGGTCGCCATCGCCGTCGTTCCACCGCTTGTCTTCGGCGGCGACTGGGCGCGCTGGTTTTACGAGTCCTTGGTGATCCTGGTGATCGCCTGTCCCTGCGCGCTGGTTATCTCGACCCCGGTGAGCATCGTCGCAGCCCTTGCCACGGCGGCCCACTCCGGGGTTCTCATCAAGGGGGGCGCCTTCCTCGAAGAAGCGGGGCGGCTCAAGGCCGTTGCCCTGGATAAAACAGGCACCGTGACCTACGGCCGGCCCGAGGTCCAGAAGATCATCCCGCTGAACGGGCATACGGAGGAAGAGCTGCTCGATCTGGCTGCGGCGCTGGAAGTGCACAGCGGCCATCCCCTGGCAAGAGCCATCGTCCGAATGGCCGGACAACTCGGCCGCGCCGTCGCCCCGGCGGAAGATTACCGTGAATTCAGGGGACGGGGCGCGCAAGGGATGATGAGCGGTCGGACGTTCTGGCTTGGCTCCCACCGACTGCTTCACGAAAAACAGATGGAAAGCGACGACATTCACAAGAAGATTGGCGCTCTTGAAGACGCCGGACATTCGGTGGTCGTTGTGGCAAATGACGACCATGTCTGCGGTTTCATCAGCGTGGCCGACAGCGTCCGCGACAACGCCCTTTCCATCGTCGCCGATCTGAAACGCGCCGGATTGGAAAAAGTCATCATCCTGACCGGCGACAACCAGGGCACGGCGCGGGCGATCAGCGAGAAGATCGGGGCCGACGAATTCCATGCGGAACTGCTCCCGGAAGACAAGCTGAAGGCCATCGAAGAGATGAAGCGCCGTTATGGTTCCGTGGCGATGGTGGGAGACGGGATCAACGACGCCCCCGCCCTGGCCGCCGCTACCTTGGGCATTGCCATGGGGGCCGCGGGAACCGATGTGGCGATGGAGACGGCGGACATCGCGCTGATGTCCGACGATCTGTCCCGGCTTCCCTGGCTGATCCGCCACGGTCGCCGCACGCTGGGCGTCATCCGTCAGAATATCGTCTTTGCGCTCGGCGTCAAATTGTTGTTCATGAGCCTGGCGCTGGCCAATGTCGCGACGTTGTGGATGGCGATTGCGGCGGATATGGGGGCTTCGCTTCTGGTTATCATGAACGCCTTGCGTCTTCTCAATGGAAGGCAGGTCTGATTAATATACAGTCGAATATGAAATTTCTTAAATGTCTTTAAAAAAGATTTGACAAATTTATTTCATTAAATAATCGCGGATGTGTTTCTTCCCCGAACAGCAAGAGAACGCTTCCAGACAGGAACATCGAGACTGCCACGAACCAGAACGCTGCCTCCAATGCGCCGCTGAAATGCGCGGCAATCCCCAAGCCGAGAGCGCCGATACCATAACCAAGATCCCGCCAGAATCGGTAGATCCCAATAGCTGAGCCACGCCAGTTCGGGTGGGAAATATCAGCCACGGCAGCGGAAAGATTCGGATACAGCAATGCCATGCCGAATCCGGAAACGGCGGCGGAGAACGACCACCAAACCGCACCCTTATCCCACACCATCATCGCCACACCCGCACCGCATATCCACATTCCGAGAACGTTGGGGATGTGGCGACCGATATGGTCGGACAATTTGCCGGTAAAGAATTGCGAACCGCCCCATACGAAGCCATAGACGCCGACGATCCATCCGATATCCGGCAGGCTCAGTCCGCGTTGATAGAGGAACACCGGATAGAATACCCAGACCAGCGCATCGACGAATTTTTCTACCAGACCCGCCTGACAGATCGCCGCCAGGCGTTTGTCGCGCCAGGACATCAACGAAAAAACGTCCCAAGTCGTCGGCTGTGTGCCGATATTGGTCGGGTAGCGCGGCATCATGCCTGCGGTAGGTGTGGTGGTGTGCTTGGCAGCCTCCAGTGTGGCCCAGGGCAAGGTGTCCTTGACCCACAGCAGGGTCAGCAGGATGGCAATCGATACTGTCGCCAGACCGAATACCAACAGTCCGGTACGCGCGCCGAGTATGGTTGCCAAGTAAGCGGTGGCGATTCCTGCCAGCGCCAACCCGACATAGCCGGAGAATTCATTCAGACCGATGGTCAATCCACGCTGGTCGGGGCGAGTGATGTCGAGTTTGGCGGTCTGCGTCATCGACCAGGTCAACCCTTGGTTGATGCCGAGCAACACGGTGGCGGCCACGATCCAGTTCCACGACGGCGCAAAAAAAACCAGCAACGGAATAGGGAGCGCCGCAATCCAACCCAACAGCAATACTTTCTTGCGACCGATGCGTTCCGACAATCGTCCTGCAACGAAATTGAGCGTGCCCTTCACGAAGCCAAAAGCCACCACAAAAGCGGTGAGCAACATGAAAGAGTTTTTCGGCACGCCGAATTCGGACTCGGACAGCGCAGGAATCACCGTGCGCATCATGCCGATGGTGAAACCCACCAGCATGACCTGCAGCAGTTGGTGCAGAAATTGATCGAGGTTGACCCGAATGCCGTATTGCAGATCCATCGTTTAAATCCATCCGAAGCGTATCGGCGTGCGGTACACCCGCCAGGAAAACAGCGCCGCCAGGACAATCAGCAGAGCGGTTGTCCAGAATCCAAACTGCGCGGTAATTTGCAAGCCCAACAGCACGATCGTGATGACGATAAAGAGGCAGAAGGCAGCCAGGCGCGTCCGTCTGAGACGGATCGGTGCGATCTGCCGGGTGATACTTTCCGACATTGCCTCGCCCTCCGCCTCGGACAGGAGCCGGTCGACGACGGGCTGGAGACGATAATAAACAATCGAAAGCAGCGTCGTCAGCACGAGCAAGAGGATCAGCTTGGCCAGGAGAATGGGGTTCATGATCAGATCGCTCAGGGAAGAGCCTCTGAGCGGGATCAGCAATATGCCCGTTATGAGAGCGGTGAGCTGGTATACATAACAACGCAGCGCCGAGCCCCGGATGATATTCTCAAAGTACCTTTCGACCGCCAATGTGGGCTTGATCAGCCGCTTGCGCTCGTGGACCACGACGAGGTTATAAAGCGGCGCCGACATGAAAACGACCGCCAGGATATGAAAAAAACGCATAAAATCATAGATCATTCCGTTCCCTCCCCTTAGATTTGATCACATCCTCGATCGCCCCGATCAATGCATCTTTTTCAAACGCCCCGGTGGAGAGGACTATGCGCAAATCCCGGTCGATCACGATGTGATACGGCACGGCTGCGCCGAAGCGCCGGAAAATTTCCCCTTGCGGATCGGCGACCACCGGATAGGTCAACCCGTGCTGCCCTGCCCAGGATGACGCCTGTTCGCTGCTTTCCTTGACGCCGATGGCGAAAGCCTTCAACCCCTTATCCTTGAATCTCTGCCATACTTCTCGCTCGATAACAGGAGCCTCCTGTTGGCAACCCCCTCAAAGACTTTTCCAGAAGACAAAAAATAACGGGAACCCTTCCAGATCGGATAGGCTACGATCATCGTCGATCCGAAAATCGGCAGCCTTTTGTCCAACCTCGATGACATTTGCTTGATCATCAAAGACCTTCATATCTTCCTCCTTTTATAAACTTAAGGTGTTTTGAGGGCAGGCGCCGATGCATCTTCCACACTTCATACAGTCACCAACAGCGACCTCACCCCAATTTTCATACTCGCCCGTGTGGATGTCCATGGGGCAGTTTTTCAAAAACTCCAACGTAGACCCAAATAAATATTAGTGTCATCCTTAAACTGCCCGAAAAAGGTATGATCTTTCTCTCCAATGAAGATATTTGCGCCGACTTCACCGGACCAGTGGTCGCTAATTCTGTAGTGTATATTGGGCCTCGTGTAAACATCCTGATCCGAAGGCGAGTAGAATGTGAATAGCGATAATTTAAGGCTCTGGTACATAAGCAGCTTCGTTAAGCGCAGGGTTATCACATGGCGAAACTCATCTGCGGCATGACTGCCTCGGGGAAGGGTTCGCTTGTAGGCGCCGTAATCCAACATCTGCTCCAGGTAATATTGCACTCCCCCGGTAAAGTCTATGGCCAATTCTTGTTCATATCCCGCCAAAAGCCGGAACTGGCTATTCGGTATGAAGGGGTCCTCTCCGCTTCGATCATCTCGCGAGTCGTAGTATCCCATCTCGAAATTTCCGATGCCTTCCCAGACCTTTCCTCGGACACTCAAGCCATATACGGAAAGACGAGGAAAAGTAGGTTTCCCCGCTTTAGGATCATATCCCTCCGGGCTCTTCCGGAATCCATTGTAGCCATACAGAGCCAGACCGTAACCTTTAATGTCACGGGATAGACGCAATGCGATTTCGGAATCCTCAAACCACCCGTCACGCTTGAGTGGGCTGATCGCTGCGTCTTGGCCGGCCAATCGACCCAGTTGCGGATTGAAATAGGACAGCCGTTCCCCATCAATGAAACGGTCCGGATTGAATCGCGGGGTATAGACGAAATCAAGGTTGATGGTTGTAGTGTAAAAGCTCGCCTTCAGGGCATTCGAAGGGGCCTTCAAATACTCGTCATCGCGTCCGATGAAAAAAGAGTTATAATCCTTGGGAAATAGATCGTTGATAAAGAGATAGTCTCCTGTCCCCCAGGTCAGTATCTGTCTTCCGACCTTCAAGTCCATGAACTCGAAGGGAGTGAAAAGGACGTTGGCTTCCCGAAGATCAACGTCAGCCCCTTCCACCGCCCCATCATAGAGGAAGTCACTCTTTATTCTGAACTTTGCCCAATCAAGGGCTTTGAAGAGGTGAAGTTGAAGCCTTGTTTCCCCCAAGGTCGCGGTCTTGGATTCGTGTGGATCATCCTGCGTGCGAAGGCCGCCGCGAGCATCTAAAAATCCGTGGAGTTCAAAGGGAAGCTGAGCGATGGCGATAGGCGTATTTCCCATGAGAAGCATGAGAAAAATTCCCAGGATGATGACGATGACGCCCCGAGAAGCAAAACTCCTCACTTAATCCACCTCTCAGGAGGGTTTCGCAGATACCGTTCGGTGAAGAGGTTGTCCTGGAGACCGACGTTATATAAAACGGAGGTATACGTCACCTCGGTTCGATGCCCTGCCTTCAGATTTTTCATGGTTCGCCTGGTCGCCGTAGGGTAGCTCTTCCGCTCCCGACTTTCTGTCGCAGCAACATCTTCGATCTTGTCGGCCGTAAACACCCGCGCCAGCTCCTTTTGCACGTCGTAGTATTCCTCCTTAAGAGGAAGAAAGGCAGTCTTATCGATCCATGATATCCGTTTTACGTAGTCTGCAGGTTCCTTCGGCACGCTTTCAACGACATAGCAATCCCTGTCCTCGATCTTTTCTTCTCGCAGCAAGGTGTGGGCATCGGCAGCAATGTTGCGACCGGATACGTCTTCATAGGTGAAATCCGAACCGACGAAACTCGACCGGGCATCACGCGCGGCAATGCGACGCACAAGATCAATAGCAGGCACATAGATCCATCGGTCGCTCTCTTTGAGAGGGTATTTCCAAACCATAAACGTCATACCCCGGACATCCGCCGGCTCGCGAAAATAGAGGAAGTATTTCTGGTCTTTGCTCTTAGGATCATTCCACCGGAGCATGGTAAGGACCCGAATGCGCTTCTTCCCATCGGCCGTGATCAGCTCCATCTTGATATCAGCCTTCATATCCGCTCCCGCGTAATAGAATGCCTGCTGTGACTTCTCCATGATCTCTATGCCGGCTTTCCGGGGTTCAGGAAGCGATTTTTCTCCCTGCACCGGTGTCGCCAATAAACCAAAAGAAAGTGCAAACGAGAACCAATAAAGCGCTTTCATCTCTCTTCTCCTTTCAGCAACTGTCTGCGAAATAGCCGTATTAATCCCGGAAGGTAAATGACGCTCATCACCGATGAGAGCAGCATAATGGCCGCCATGAAAACACCCACGGTGATGTAAGGCGTCAGATCAGCAAATATCATCACGGAGAAGCCCAGGGCAAAAAGGATCGCATTGAGGAAAATTCCTTTGCCGGGCCGAGCTACCGTCCAGATGAGACACGGCTGCAACTCGGGATGCTCCTGGTACCGTTTCCGGAAGCGTCCTACGAAGTGGATGGCGAAATCGATCGCCATGCCCAGTGAAAGCGTCGAAAGGACTGCCACAGGCATGTCAAAATCCTTCCCTGCCAGTCCGACAACGCCATAGATTACCGCTATGGTAAATAGAAGCGGGAGAAAACTCACTATTCCCCACAGCAAGGACCGTGTTCCGACAATCAGTAGGATCAGCACAAGCGCCACCCCGGCAAGGAAACTCGAGAGCATTCCCCAGAGGACTTCATGGTTCCATACCAGGTTGAAGTAGGCAATACCGGCAGGCTTCACGGTCACACCGGCGGGCAAGGGACGGCCGGCGAGGTGCGCCTCGGTTCTTGCTATGACGTCCTTCATCACCCCGGCATCCCAGCTCTTCAGTTGAAGCATGATAGTCGCCTTCTGGAAGGGGTAGTCCACCACATTGTTGAGATCGCTCGGTTTGGCAGACATTCCGAAGAGAAATAGATACTGCCCTACCTCTTGTGACGATTCCGGAATTCTGTAAAAAGAGGGGTCGTCGTTATGGAGCGCCCGGTTGATCCATTTTACATAGTCCACGACAGAGAAGGTTTTGCCTACCAGGGGATCTTTCTCCAACGTTCTCTGAAGGGCCTCGATTTCGCGCAACATAACCGGGTCCTTCATGACATTCTCGTTAGGGCTCTGAACGACAAGGTAACCGGTGGACGTCCCTCCCAGATGCTGGTTCATCACCCGGTCCGCGGTCCGCACCTCGCTGTTGAACGTGAACCAATGGACCATGTTGTTATTGACCCGGATGCGGGAGATTCCTACAGCGGAGATGAGCAGAAGAACGCATCCCAGAATGGCGATGATCTTACCTCTTCGCACACAAATCTCACCGAGTCGGGAAAGCAACGAGGTTTTAGAGGTATCCGGATGGGTGGGTTGATCATCAACCTTTTTAGGCAAAGTCCCTATGACTCTCGCGAGTTGTTTTTCCCGCAGCAGCATCAGGATCGCCGGGACAAGAGTATAACTCATCAGAAGGATGACCAGGGTGCCGAAAGCGACAACCAGGCCAAAAATCCTGACAGGGATGATAGCGGTGATCGCCAGGGAGGCAAACCCGACAGCCGTGGTCACATCCGAGTAAAACACGGGCGCCCCTACCGCAGCCATCGTGTCCGTCACCGAGCGCTTCTTTTCACCCACCTCGCGGTAACGAAAGAAGAACTCGTTGAAGATGTGGACGGTGTCTGTCGCTATCGCCATAAGGAAAACAGGGCTCATCGAACTCATAATGTGGACCGGATGCCCCAACCCGATCAGAAGCCCCATGCTCCAGATGATGCTGATCATGGCCACGGCCATGTTAGCCGCGATCAACGGAATGCTGTGAAACATAAACCAGAGAGCCACGGCCATGACCATGCCGGCGACGGGGGAAAAGAGACCCATCTGGCGAAACATTTCGGCGCCGAAGGTGTCACGGGCGACAGGGTCTCCTGCGAGGTAGAACCGATCGCCGTCTGACCTCTCCGGAAGGAGCTTACGAATCCGGTCACCGATCTCTTTCCCATTGGCCGTGGGTTCGACCGGGATGTAGATAGCTGTTGCCTTTCCGTCCGGAGAAATGATCCGGTTCAGAAAAACCGGATTTTCGAATAGCTTCTTGCGGAGGGATTCAAGTTCTTCCTCCCGCTGCGGAACACGCTCCAGCAAAGGACGGACGACCAACTCTCCGTCCCGTACGGAAACATCGTCAATGGTGGTAAAACTCGTGACATCACGGACGATGACGCCGGGGATTCGTTGAATCCGGGAAGTCAGGTCCGAAATCCGGGAAAGGGTCTGCTTATTCACGATGCCGCGCTCATTGACGACACCGAGCACTAAAACATCGGGATGCAGTCCAAACTCCCTCTCCACCTGGTCGTTGTATTGCCGTACAGGGGATGTGATCGGAAGCATGTGCTTGGGATCAGTGTCGGTAGTGATCTTCGGCAGTTGAGAACCGAACAGGATTGTTATGATGAGCGCCGCCCCGATCACTGTTTTTGGTCTGGCGACAGAGAACTGTACCATTCGATTTAACATGGGAGTACTCCTTAGTTTATTGGCAAGGCAATCCATCCGAAAGATTCTTCTGACGGCGCGCCTCGCTTTTTCGCATCTTCTCCACCGCAGCAGCGATATGGCAAACAGCCTCGGCCACTTCCTCCAAGGTTGTCATTCGCCCCGTGGAAAAGCGCACCGCACCGAGCGCCCACTCGGGCGGAACCCGCATGGCTTGAAGCGCGGCGGGGACGGAAGCACCGCCGGAGTGACACGCCGCGCCGGCCGAGGCGGCGACTCGTTTGCCGATTTGCTCAAGCAACTCATAGGCCAGAATGCCCGCGAACGAGACATTCAGCGTATTGGGCAGGCGCTCTGTCGGATGCCCGTTAAGCCGGATATCCGGAACCCGCTCCTTCAAGCCGCGCCACAATGCTTCCGTTGTTGTTCTTAGATGTCGTTCTATGGCGCGCAGACGGCCTTGTACGAGAGCGGATGCCTCGCCGAGCCCCACGACGCCGGCCACGTTCTCCGTTCCGGCACGGCGTCCCTGTTCATGTCCGGCCCCGTGCATGAACTTTTCCAAGACTACCCCGCGCCTGACAAACAGCGCGCCGACTCCCTTCGGGGCATAAAGCTTGTGCCCGGCAATGGAAAGCAGGTCAACCCCCAGTTTTTTGACATCGGTTGGAATCTTGCCGACCGATTGCGCCGCGTCGGTGTGCATCAGAATTCCGTGCGTCTGGGCGATTGCCGCAATCTCCCGGATAGGCTGAATGGCGCCCACTTCGTTATTCGCGTGCATCACGCTGATGAGGAAGGTCTGTGGCGTGACGACCTTTTCGATCTCTGCCGGATCAACGCGTCCGGTCCCATCCACCGGGACGCGCGTAACTGAAAATCCCTCCTTTTCCAGCCAAGAGCAGACTTCGGATACGGCCGGATGCTCGATGGTCGTCGTAATGATATGCCGCTTGCGCGAACGATTCGCCCAAGCCGCCCCCTTCAGTGCGTAGTTGTTTGCTTCGGTGCCGCCGCCGGTAAAAACAATTTCATCGGGTGAAGCGTGAATCAACTTCGCCACCTTCGCGCGCGCGTGTTCAACGGCAAAACGGGCCTCGTTGCCGTATGCATGCGCGCTCGAGGGATT
>Ga0209212_1002765_pt1 | contig 24280 bp, 19 predicted proteins | sample RifGroC2_FD_183996 | JGI IMG/M metagenome (GOLD analysis project Ga0209212, IMG submission 183996) | Groundwater microbial communities from Rifle, Colorado, USA - Groundwater C2 (SPAdes) (version 2) | ecosystem: Environmental > Aquatic > Deep subsurface > Groundwater | place: Rifle, Colorado... | reverse complement strand
GGTCGCCGAGGTAAAAGGCAGGGTCCCCGTAGTCCCCGGCGTCGGGACCAACTCTACGGCCAAGTCGGTGGAAATGGTGAAAAAAGTTTCCGCCCTGGGAGTGGACGGGCTCCTGGCTATAGTGCCCTACTACAACAAGCCCACCCAGGAAGGCATGACGGCGCATTTTTCGGCGCTGGCGAAGGCCACCCGCCTCCCCATCATCCTTTACAATATCCCCGGCCGCACCGGAGTGAACATGCTGCCGGCCACCGTCCTGGGCCTGCGCGGTAAATTCCGCAACATAGCGGGAATAAAAGAGGCTTCGGGCAGCCTGGACCAGGTGAGCGAGATAATAAACGGGGCGGACAAAGAGTTCGCCGTTATGAGCGGCGACGATTCGCTGACCCTGCCGATGATGTCCGTCGGGGCGAGGGGCGGGATCTCGGTGGTTTCGAACGTCGCCCCCGCCGAAGCCGCCAGGCTGTGCGGGCTTTTCCTGGAAGGAAAGCAGTCCGAGGCGGCCGCCCTGCACCACAAGCTCTTCCAGCTGGTAAAAACGCTGTTCATAGAGACCAACCCCATACCTGTGAAATACGCGGTTTCCCTGCTCGGGCTCTGCCGCCCGGAGCCCCGCCTGCCGCTTACGCCGCTGACCGTAAAGAACCGGGCCGCGATCAAAAAGGCGCTCTCCGCCGCCGGTATAAAAAGGCGGCATTGAAAGCTTACGGCCCGGCCCTTAGAGCTCTGGCTGCGGCGGCCCTGGCGGGCTGCTTCGCCTGGCTTTCTCTCCAGAGCTCGCTGAGGGAGTCCGCCACTTTCGACGAATCGTTCAATATCGTTTCCGGCCGGGCCTTCCTGCGGACAGGAGGTATGTCCCCGGCTCAGCCTAGCCCGCCGCTCCTGCTGAAATGGCTGGCGGCGCCGCTGCCGGCGGCTGATAAGCTCAAGCCTTTCGACGAAGCCTTATACAGGGCGGGGCCGAGGACCTACGGTTTCAATTTCGTTTATTCCAATACCATAGCGCCAGACAGCCTGCTCGCCAGGTCCAGGGCGGCCAATATCCTGCTCGGCGTTTTGCTTGCGCTGCTGGCGGGCTTCTGGGCTTTTCAGCTTGGAGGGACCGCCGCCGGCCTCTCGGCCCTCGCGCTTTTCGCCTTCATGCCGCCGCTGCTGGCCCATTCGCACTTCGCTACCGGAGACATCGGGAACGCCCTGCTTTGCACCGGCGCGGTCTATCTTTTATGGCGCGGCGCGCGCGCCCCGGGCTGGAAAGCCGCCGCGGCCGCCGGCCTCGTCTTCGGCCTGGCCCTGGCTGGAAAATATACGGCCGGCGTCCTGGCGCCGCTCTGTATTTTTTATCTTTACACCTGGGGCGGAACCCGGCTCAAATGGTACGCCTTCTGGGGCGGCGGGGCAGCGCTGGGACTTTGGCTGGGCTGCTTTCCTGTTTCGCCGTTCGAATGGCTGAGGACCGGCGTGGCGGTTTCCCGCGAGCTGGCCTCCGGGCATACCACCTACCTGCTGGGGAGCGTCAGCGCGAAGGGGACCTGGTATTATTTTCCGCTGGCTCTCCTTATAAAAACCCCGCTGCCGTCGCTTCTGCTCGGCCTGGCGGGTTTTTACGGTTTCAACCCGCGCGGCTCCGAAGCGGACCGGGCGCGCTTTCTCTATTTAATTATTCCGGGGGCGGCCTGGCTGCTGCTCGGCGTCGCTTCTAATACGCAGGTGGGGATAAGGCATATACTGCCGGTCTATCCTCTTTTATGCGTCTGGTCGGGGCTGGCCGCCGCCGCGCTTTGGGGGACCGGGCGGCTGCTATCCAGGGCGGCGGTCTGTTCGCTATACGCCTGGCAGGCCGCAGGCGCGCTGCTGGCTTTTCCCGGTTATGTTTCATATTTCAACGAAGCTGCAGGCGGCGCGCGCGGCGGGCACAGGTATTTGCTGGATTCGAACCTGGACTGGGGGCAGGGCCTGAAAGAGCTGGGGGCCTATGTCGCGAAGGAGCGGGCCGGGCATATCTACCTGAGCTATTTCGGCTGCGCCGACCCGCACGCCTACGGCATAAAATACGCCCCCGTCCTGATGACCGCCTGCGCCGGCCTGCCAGGCGACGGGCTGCCTCCGGAAGGACAGGAAAAGAAATTGCTGGCGGTTTCGGTCACCAACAGGCTGGGAGTGTATTACACCCCGCGCACGCTGTTCAGCTGGCTGGACAGCCGCGAGCCGGTCAGGGTGATCGGGGATTCTATCTGGGTTTACGACGTGACGGGAGACCGGGAGGCGCTGAAACTGCTCTCCTATCCCGGCCTGGCTACGGGGTCCCTGCCGGGGCGGAACTGACTTCCACCGCGGTATCGCTGGAAGTCAGCACCGCAAGCGATCCGATCATTTCTTCCTCATCCGCTTCCTCCGGCAGGTAGCCGGAGGCGCGCATCCTCGCCACGATGGAACTTTTGCGCCGCTCCATGAATTTAGTTCCCTTCACGGGGCTGTAGCGCCGCGGGCTCGGCAGGGCCGCGGCCAGGGCGGCGGCTTCCTCGGGGCCCAGGTCGGCCGCGCTCTTGCCGAAGTAGGCGCGGGCCGCGGCTTCCGCGCCGTAAATGCCCTTGCCCCATTCGGCCACGTTCAGGTAGATCTCCAGGATGCGGCGCTTTCCCAGCTCCTTCTCGAGCTGGCGGGCGATGAGCAGTTCCTTTATTTTCCGCAGCGGGTTCTTGGAAGGTGAGAGGTAGAGGTTGCGCGCCAGCTGCTGGGTTATGGTGCTGCCGCCCTTGGCGAAGCGCTTTTGCTTCCAGTCGGTTTCCAGGGCTTTGCGGGTGCTTTCCCAGTCCACGCCTTTATGCCGGTAAAAGCCGTCGTCCTCGGCGACGAGCACGGCGTGCTTCAGATTGTCGGAAATGCCGTCCCAGCTCCTCCAGATGATCGTGCGCCCGAGTTTCTTGCCCTGCGCCGCGGCCTGCCTTTCCTTGATGCGCATGAAGGAGGTCTCGAGCGGGTTCTTGCGCCTCAGCTCAGAGACGTCGGGCAGCCAGAAAACGTAGGAGGCGCTCAGGAGCAGGAAGAAGCCGGCCAGGCCGGCCAGCAGCAGGGGGGCGTCGCCGCCCAGAAGCAGGAGTTTTCTCGCGCGCAGCCGGGATCTTGTCATGCCGGCTTCAGCGCCCCTTCAGAACGGAGGCCGCCGCCGCCAGACCTTCCTTGACGCTTTCTTCCATGAAGGAATACTTCCAGGCCCCGTAGCGGCCTATGGAGAGGGCTTTCTTCGACTTGAGCCAGTCGAAGATGACGGGCAGGGCTTCGGCGCGCTCGCGGTTGTAGATGACGTAAGCGCAGGGGATCTTGAGCCAGAGCTTTTCCACTATCTGGCCGGCGCTCCCGAGAAGCCCGCAGGCTTTGAGGCCCTTTATGATGCCTTTCTCGGCGGAAGCGAGGTCCAGCGCGGAGCCCGGCGTAGCTATCTCTATGTAAAAAGAGGAGCAGCCCCTGGGCGCCAGTTCGCTGGAAAAATTGGTGGCTATGCCGGCCCGGTAGAAAGGGAAAGCGCTGCCGGGGAAATAGCCCCAGTGCATGTCCGACTTCACGCCTTTGACCCCCAGGTTCAGCACGTAGACCGTATTGTGCCTGAGGCTGGCCGCGGCGCGCCTGACCGCGGCCGGGGCGTCCTCGGAGCGGCTTATGAGCTCGTTCAGCGGCGAAGTGTTTATCAGCCGCCTGAAATGTACCGGGCCGAAATGCCGGACGTTCGCCACGCCCTTCTTCAGGTTAAGGCTTTCCACTTCCAGTCCCAGGCGCAGCCCGCCCAGGCCCTTCGCCAGGGCGTTGGGCAGCGCTCCTATCCCGCCGTGTTTCGGGTAGTTGAATACGGTATTGTAGCCCAGGCCCTCGGACCTCTTCCCGTAGGCGCCTTTAATGACCTCTTCCGGGGTGGGCAGGGGGACGAAAGGGGCGCACCACTCCGTGGTCAGCCGCTCGAGCGGGTACTGCCACAGCTTGGCGTTGTAGGGCAGCATGAAATGGTTCGAGATCCCGTCGCCGAAAACGCGCCTGGTCCAGCGGGTAAAGACTTCCGGCCCGCTTCCGGCCGGCTTCCTCGCCGCGTAAGCCGCCAGGAAACCGCTTACGCAGTCCGACTTTACGCTGGGCGGCAGCCCGGCGAGGTTGGCCTGGAAAGGATAAGGTGTCCAGCTTTTATGCGAGTAGACGCGCGCGTCGCGCTTGATCCGGGCGCAGTTCTTCCCGAGCGCGCCCAGGATAAGTTTGGAGGTCTCGGGCCAGCGCAGGTGCAGCAGGTGGCCGGAGTAGTCGAAGTCGAAGCCGCCTTTCTTTATGGTGGCGGCCAGCCCGCCGGGGCGGCGTTCCCGCTCGGCGAGAAAATAATCCTTCCTCCCCTCGAGGGCCGTAGCGGCCGACAGGCCCGCGAGCCCGCCGCCGATTATCAGCGTGTCGGTCTTAAACACGTTCCCCGCTGTAAACCTTCAGAAGGCGAGAAATGGCGGGATCCCAGGAAAAGTTCTCGAGCGCGTAGGCGTACCCTTTCAGGGCCAGCGCCGAGGCTTCTTCGTAATGGTCCCTCACGTAAATTATTTTTTCGGCCAGCGCCGGGGCGTCCTTCGGCGGCACGGTATAGCCGGTTTTGCCGTCTATTATCACGTCCACCACCCCGCCAACCGCCGAGGCTATCACCGGCTTCGCGTAAAAAAGGGCGTCGATGGCCACCATTCCGAGCCCGGTCGTGTCGCCGCGGGAGTCCAGGATGGAGGGGAAGATGAAAATGTCGCACTTCCGGTATTCCTCTATCAGCGCTTCCTTATAGATAAAGCCCAGCATGTCGATATTCCCGTCGAGCCCGTATTCCTTTATCTTAGCTGCTATTTCCTCGTGCATATAGCCCGTGCCGGCCATAGCCACGTGGAACGGGACGCCCTTCTCTTTGAGTATCCTGGCGGCTTCTATCAGGTGCTGGGGTCCGAGCCTTTCTATCATCTTTCCGGCGTAGAACAGCCTGACCGGGTCCCTGGCGAGGTCGGGTTTTTTTACCTGCGGGGGGGAATCGAACTTTATTGTATTGCCGAAATACACCACGTTCACCGGGAGCTTGGGCTTTATCATGGTCTCCACCCAGGCCTTCGTCGGGTTGGAGATGGCGATCAGGTCGTCGGCGAAGTACATCATGAGATCGAAGAGGGTCCGCAGGAACCAGCTCTTCTGTATCAGGAGTATTTCCGAGGCGTAGAAGTGGTAGACCAGCCTGGCCCCGCTCAAATATTTGCCGATGATCCCGAAGATCGCCTGGGGGAAGGGCCAGTGCACGTCGATGACGTCGAACCGGCGGCGCGAGAAGAAGCGGACCGCGCTCAGCGACCCGCAGATCACGTAGGAGATCAGCACCAGCCGCCAGCCCAGCTTGCTGAGGTTGCCGGGAGAGCTGTCCTCGTGGGTGAGGCGCTCCCAGGCGGCCGGCGCGTAGCGGAAGCGCTTGACTTCTACGCCCTCGTATTCGGTCTGGCTGTTGGCCATGTGCGCCGGGACGAACGCTGAAAGTTCGTGGCCGCGCTTCAGTAATTCCAGGCAGGTGTCCCTGAGCCAGGGAGAGATATGGTCCGGGTATTTGCGGGGGAAGGAAGAGGTTACAATGCAGATCTTCATATCAGCGGGCGGGGCTATGGTTAAAAAACCTGTGTTTCATATTGTAAATCCCTGAAATTGACCGCATAGTAGCCGCTGCGCCCGCTGACCGGAATAAAATCGGGCAAAAGCGCGCTGTTAACCCTTTAATAATAACATTTTTTCTTCCGCCCGGATAAGCGCCGGCGCGGGCTACATTTGGGTCGTCTGCTTGAAAAGATTGGTGAAATACTCCAGTTTCCTCCTGCTTCTCAGGAGGGCCCGCACGTAGCGCCTGTCGAACAGGAAAGACATGACATTGTACATTGATTTCCAGTAGGAGGGGTTGAGGGTCAGCTTCATCCTCGCGGGATGAAAAGTGTTCCGGTGCAGGAAATCCAGGACCTCGGCCAGGCTTTTGGAATAATCGCCGAATTTGTACTTCCTGTTCAGCAGGTCTATGGAGGGCTTGGAAGGATACGTCATGATGGTGCTGAAGTCCTCGAGTTCGAGGCTCCTGCTGATGCCGGCGCCGGGGAACGGGGTGTAGACGTTCCACAGGACGAAGTTGTACTTCATTTTATCCGCCAGTTCCACGGAGGCTTCCAGGTCCTCCAGCGTCTCGCCGGGCAGGTTTATGAGCATGTTGGCCAGGTGGCGTATCCCCGTCCTGCGGCAGATCTCCCCGGCCGCCGTTATCGTCTTCAGGTCGGTCATCTTGTTGATAGCCTTCAGCATCTTCTCGGAGCCTGTCTCGATGCCGAAATCTATCTGAAGGCAGCCGTTCTCGCTCATGAAGCGCGCAAGTTCCTCGTCCAGGAGGTTGACCCTGGTCTGGCAGCCGTAAAGGATGCGGACGCCCCTGGCCTTAAGCAGGCCGAAGATAGCGTAGATGCGCTCTTTCGAGAGGGTGAACAGCTCGTCCATGAAATAGATAGCGTCGACGCGGTATTTGGCCAGCACCTGCTCGATATGGTCGGCCACGCGCTCCGGGCTCATCTTCCGGACCGTCCGTCCGAATACGGTATACTCCACGCAGAAGCTGCAGTTGTAGCAGCAGCCGCGCACGGTGAACAGGTTGAAGCCGGAGATATACACGGGCCTTATAGTCCAGGGGTTGGGCCGGCAGTAGTACTCCATGTCTACTTTATCGTAGGCCGGGAAAGGCAGGGTGTCCAGGTCCGCTATCAGCGGGCGCGGGGCGTTGGTTTTCAGGGCGCCGTCGGCCAGGTAAGCTATCCCCCTGACCCCGTCCACGGGCCTGCCGGCCCTCAGCTCGGTCACGAGCTCATGGATCGTGAGCTCCCCTTCGCCTATGACCAGGAAGTCGAAAGGGACCTTGAATTCCACGAAATGCAGCGGGTTGCTGCTCGGGTGCGGCCCGCCTATAATTATGACGGACGCCGGGCTCTCCTTCCTGACCAGTTCGCCCAGGCGCTTTACTATCTCTATTTCGGAAACCATGCAGGTGATGCCTACGAATTCAGGTTTCTCGGCGGAAAGCCTAGCGCGGACCTTTTCAAAACCTTCGGCCTCACTGATCCTCTTGTGATCGATGATGTCGTTCTCCACTCCCTTCGAGCTTAAATAAGAGGAGAGGTGCATGAGCCCGAAAGGCAGCCACTGGGTGGTGCTCCTGGAAGGGGGGGCGATGAGCAGGATGCCGGGGGGCTGGGTCATAAATGGAAGGCGGGGGGCGGAGGGCCGCCGGGGAGGACCTCAGTTCTGGTCGAGGTCTTTGCCGGTATCCTCTTTCGAGTTCACGTTCGTGTATTTATCGCAGATGATGAAGGCCTTCACCGTTTCCCCGTCGTCGATCGCGGTCTGGATCAGGTCGGGCAGCTCTTTCTCGTGCCGCTCGTGGTGTATGGGGGTGAACTCTATATAGTTCAGGATGGCGTTCCTGAAGACGCAGTCCCCGGTGCCCATGTACTCGTTCAGGGGCTTGCGGGGTTTTTCCACCAGGCGGTAGACCGTGTCCTTGTCGTCTTTAACGATGGTGTAGGTTTTCTTTATCAGTTCGCGGTTAGCGACTTTTACGACGCCGCAGACCGCGAAGGCGCCGCTTGAGGCGAAATAAGAGAGCATCTCCCTGTGCTTCGGGCCGCGCATTATCTCGTCGCCCAGCAGGAGCAGGAAGTCGTCGCCGGCAAGGGCCTCTTTGGCGCAGTTGATCGCGTGCACCATGCCTTTCTGTTCCGCCTGGATCACGTAGCGGAGCGCCCGGCCCTTATAATTGTTGCCGAAGTGGTTTATTATTTCCTCGGCCTTGTACCCCACGACTATTATGACGTCGTCCGCCCCGCTGTCTATAGCGTTGTCGAGGCTGTATTCGATGACATGCCTGCCTTCGATCTCAAGCATGCACTTGTTCCTGTTCGCCGACAGGTCACCGAGCCTTTTGCCGCGCCCCCCGGCCAGGATCAGAGCTTTCATCGGCTTTTTCCCCCGTCAGAGAAGATGGCTTTGTTCTCTTTTATCCAGCCTATCAGCGAGGCTATCCCCTGCTCGGGCATTACTTTGGCTTCCCAGTTCAGCGCTTTCCTGGCTTTCGCGGTGTCGCAGATGAAATAGCGCAGGTCGCCGTGCCGGCCGGGGGCCATGTTGACTTCCGGTCTCTTCCCGTTTATCTTCTCGATTATCTTTATGCAGTCGAGCAGCGAGATAGCGGTCCTGGAGCTTCCGCCGATATTGTAAAAACCGGCCTTCCGCGTCTTATAGAAGGCGTCGAAAGCCTCGCAGACGTCCGTGGCGTAAATGATATCGCGCACCTGCATGCCCGTCCCGAAAATAGTTATTGGCTGGGAGATCAGGCTGCGTATGGCGAAATTAGCCACCCAGCCGTGGTCCTCGCCGCCGAACTGGCGGGTGCCGTAGATGCCGGTGAGCCGGAAGCTGGCGGCCTCCAGGCGGTAGGTATCTATATAGGCCCTGACGTAGATGTCGCCCGCGGCTTTCGAGGCGTGCAGCGGGGTAAGCACGCCCTGGAGGGTAGGATAGTTCTCGTCTATCTCGGCCGGCTCCCTGGTATAGCGGCCGGCGGACTCCTTCAGCTCTTCGTTGATCTTGTTGCCGTAGATATGGATGGTCGCGCAGGCCGCGACGGGGATCTTCAGCTTTCTCGCGGCCTCAAGGACGTTGAACGTGCCCATTACGTTCGTAGTGGCGTCCAATACTGGATCTTCCCAGCTGATCGTCATGGCAGGCTGGGCGGCGGTATGGACGATGTAGTCGCAGCCGGCCGCGTGGTCGAGCAGCTCCTGCAGGTCGCGGACGTCGGCTTTTACCAGCTTCACGCCTATTTTTTTAAGGTAATCGGAGTTGTGGCTCCGGGCGGCCTCGGCGGCGAAGCCCGTCCTGGAGAGTTCGTGCTTGGTCATGTTGTCGTAGGCTATGACCTGCGCGCCTTTATTGACGTAAAATTCGCAGACATGCGAACCTAAAAATCCGCAGCCGCCAGTGACCAGAACTTTCATGCAGATCTCCTTAGACGCTGAAATCGCCCTCTTACCGCGCCGCAAAACCGCTCTCCGCCCCGCAGATCAGAAGGTTTCCCGTAATTTTATCATTTTGAGCGGTTCCCGCGTCCTTAAGCCGCTTTAGCGGACCTCAACTTTTCAAAGCAGGTCACCGCGGCGTAAGCGGCCATGATGATGAGATACGGGTCTATTGGCACGCGGTAACGCAGGGTCGTTACGAAAAAGATATGCACCAGCGTATAAGAGGCGAAGAGCGCCGCGAACAGCGAGGTTTTCTTGAACTCGCGGTAAGAGAGCAGGAACCCAAGGGCGGCCAGGGGTATGTACAGTCCGGAAGTGGCCATCGCCGCGTATTTCTGCCACTTGTAAGCCATCATCGGGTAGAGGCGCCAGAAATGCAGGAAGCGCTTGTACAGAAGGTAGTAGAATTTGTCCGGGTTCGCCTTGATCCACGCTATGGACCTCTCCTTGCAGAGCTTGTCCCTTTCCGGCACCGGCATGGAAGGCAGATTAAGCCAGTCCTTGGGAAGGGCGGGCTCCGTCATCTTCGGGTCCATCGGGCGGTCGAAGGAGCCGGCGGTTTCCTGCCACAGCGCTTCGTCGCAGTTCGCCCCGTAAAAGGACTGCCAGGGGGTGGAGACCGGCATCACGTAGGACTTGCCGTAAAAAATAGAGTTCCGGAGGGTCCAGGGGGCTATGGTCAGGATCACGCACAGGCCGGTGATCAGCCCGGCGCGGAATTTGCCCGTCTGCCACCACAGCCAGCCGCAGGCTAGCAGGAAAAATGGCAGCGTGGTGGACTTGGTGAGCCCGGTAAGGCCTATCAGCGCGCCGGCCAGGGCGTAGTTGCGCGTCGAGGGCTGCTGCGCGGCGATAACTATTCTGAGTATGGCCGCCGAGAGCATGAAAGTGAGAAAAGTTTCCGAGATCGGGTCCCTGGTGTAGGACAGGAGGTAGGGATAGAAACAAACCAGCGCGCCGGAGAGCAGCCCCGTCGCCCGCCCGAAGAGCCTGGTCGCGGTGAAAACCGTAAAGACCACGGTGAGAGAACCGAGCAGGCAGTTCGCGGCCTGCATGGCCAGCACGGACTTGCCGGCCAGGAGAAAGACGCCGGCCATGAAAAAAGCGAAGCCGGGCGGCCGCCAGGAGCCGCCGAAGCCTTTCCCGTCGGCTATGGACGAGGAGATCTCCATCCAGCTGTAGGAGTCCGGGGAGAGGTTGTCCTGCCCGGAATGGAGCACGTAGGCGAGGCGCAGCGCCAGCGCGGCGAAGAACAAGGCCGGGAGGAAATATTTTTCCCTGGAAATGAGGTTTTTCATCGGTAAAGCCGCGCGCCGCTCCTGAAAACTCCCGGGACAATGTCTTTGGACGGGCCTCGAGGCCGCGGTTTATTTTTCAGCTTTACGGTTCTTCTGCCCCTGGTAAAGTATCTTCTCCATTATCTTCCTGTTTATGTAGATCAGGTTCGCCACGACGCCCATCAGCAGCATGAAAATGCCGGTTATCAGCAGGGCCGTGCCTATGGTCAGGGACTGAACGTAGCCGGTAGACTGGCCCTGGATGAGCGTCAGGGTGGTATAAAAGTAAAGAAAGCGCAGCACCAGGAAAAGCCCCGGGAGGGCGAACACCACGGCGAAGAACACGAAAAGCTTGAGCGGGGAATAGATGTAGAAGAGCGTCAGTATGTCGCGTATGGAGCGCAGGATATAATCCAGGCTGCTTTTCATCAGGCGGGAGGCGCGGACGGGCGGGTTCACCTCCACCTCGATGACGGCGATGCGCACTTTCCTGCTGGCCAGCCTGATCAGCGTTTCCAGCGTGTAGGTATAGTTGCTGCCTATCACGTCCAGCCACAGCGCCGAATTCCGGCTGAAAGCCCTGAAGCCCGAGGTGACGTCGGGTACGTTCTGCCGGCAGATGGCCGAGACCACCCTGCTCCCGGCCCGCTGGGCCAGCTTCTTCCAGTGTGAAAAATGCGCTATCCCCTCTATATTGCGGCAGCCTATCACGAACTCGGCTTTGCCCTCCACTATCGGGCGTATCAGGTCCGCTATGCGGGCCGCCGGGTACTGGTTGTCGGCGTCGGTGTTGACTATGATGTCGGCCGACATCTCCAGCGCGGCTTCTATCCCCGCCGTGAAGGCGACGGCCAGGCCCTGGTGGGAGGGGAGCCGGATGACCCTGGTCACGGCCGGGTGGCGGCGGGCCGCTTCGCTGGTGGCGTCGGAACTTCCGTCGTCGATGATCAGCACCTCTATGCTGCTGATGCCTTCTATCTTGCGCGGCAGCGCGTCCAGCGCGCCGGCAAGGTTTTCCTCTTCATTGTAGCAGGGTATCTGGATGACCAGTTTCATGTGTTTTCAGCCCTCTTTCAAGAAGCAGATTATACTAAATAAGCTCAGCCGAACCTGCCGGCCACGTCCCCGTAGCGGGTGGCGGCCTGGTAGATAAAATTCGCGAAAAGGAACAGTACGGAAGCGGCGGCGGCGGCCAGCCGGCCCTTTATCCCCGCGGTGTCCCCGCTCTTCAGCCTGGCGGCCAGCCCCGGCAGGAGCATCGCGCCGTGCGCGGCCAGAGCTATCATGGCCGGCACCAGCGGGACGCGCATGCGCGTGTTGGCCGAGAAGATCGTGATAAAGACCCCGGCCAGCACGGCGACTATCATGGAGAAGCCGAAGGCGCCGCGGTCCCTGAAGGAAAAGACCATGCCTATGACGCAGAGCGGGAAGAGCAGCATATGCTGCAGCAGGCTCAGCCCGAACATGAATTTCCTCGCCGGGTAAGGCTCCCTGTAAGAGACGAAGGAGGTGGCGAAGGTGAGGTGCTTGGAGGCCCTGAGCAGGGTCAGCCTGATCTCGGCCAGCGGGTTCGCGAGCGTGAATTCTATGGATTTTTTGAGGAAGAGCCTGTTCTTCTCTATTATCGAGAGGGACGGGTCGGTATAGAAATCGCCGTAGTCATGGTCGAGGAAGAAATAATCGCAGCCGCCGGTGGCGTAAGGGTTGTGGCCGACGAAGACGGCGGAGGCCCAGTGCGGCTCCAGCAGGACCGGCGCTTTATAGACCTTGATATTCCGGAGCGTCCAGGGCAGCAGGGTAAGCAGCATGACCCCGGTGAAGACGGCGGCCTCCTTAAGCCAGGCGCCCCCTTTGCGGCGCAGCCAGATCCAGAAGAGCAGGCCCGGCAGCAGGGCCAGGAAAAGGCCCTTGGTCAGGCAGGTCAGGCCGAACAGGAAGCCGTTTGCCGCCGGGGACCCGTCCTTGATGAAACGCCAGGTCAGAAGGGCGGCCATCATTATGCCCAGGTTTTCGGCCAGCATCACCGAGGAGTACCAGACCGTGTCGGCGTAGAAGGCCGAGACGGCCAGCGCGAGCAGGGCCGTTCTTTCCCCGAACACTTCCTTCGCGGCCAGGTAGGTGAACAGGCAGGAAAGGGAGACCAGCAGGGCGTTTACGCAGTTGAGGAGGAAATAGCTTTCGCCGAAAATTTTAGAGAAGAGGGCAAGCACCGCCGGGTAAAGCGGGGTCCAGGGCGCGGTATAGGGCCGGCCGTGCAGGATGGAAAGCCTGGCCAGGTCCCAGTCGGCGGCGTCGTTCCCGGGCGGCACGTCGGTGAACCAGGCGTAAGCGGCGCGGATTGCGAAAGCGGCCAGCAGGAAGAAAGCTACGCGGTATTTCTCTTCTTTGTAAAGTTCTTTTATGGACATTTTAGAGATACTCGGTCTGCCACAGCAGCAGCGAGACCAGGCAGGTCAGCCTGCGGGTATTGTCCCGGCGCCCTTCGCAGTGCTCCTTCAGCAGTTTTTCCGCGAAGGCAGGGTCGCAGAAGCCGGGGTTTTTGGCGCGCGCCGCGCCGATCACGTCAAGGGTGAAGCCTTTGAGCCCGCCTTTGAACCATTCGCCCGTGGGCATGCTGAAGCCTTTTTTCGGCATCTTCAGGATCTCCTCCGGCAGATGCCTGCCGAGGGCCTTGCGGAGTATATACTTGGTGGTGAAGCCTTTCAGCTTGAGGCCGAGCGGAACTTCCTCCGAGAGGTCTATCATCTCGTTGTCGAGGAAAGGCACGCGAGCCTCCTGGGAGTTGAACATCGCTGCTAGGTCGGTGGCGTGCAGGGAGCAATAGGGCAGGAAGACGTTGAAGTCGAGGTACATCAGCCGGTCCAGCAGCCGGCTGTCGGCCACGTCCGGCAGGTGCTGCGCGAAAACCTCGAAGGGGTCAGCGTGCTTCAGGCCCGGCATGAAAGCTTTTATCTCTTCGGGCGAGAATATTTCCTTGTACTTCAAATGGGCCATTTCCGGCTTGAAGGCCGCGCCGCGCGCGAAGGACTTGAGCTTGAAATCCAGGCTGAGCCGGCTGGTGGAGACCGGCAGGCGTTCCGCCGCCGCGCGCAGGGCCGCCTTCACCGGGCCGGGCAGGTACCGGTAAACGCGCCCGAATTTAGCCGCCGTCAGGGTAGGGTAGCCCGCGAACAGCTCGTCGCCGCCGGCCCCGGTGAGCGCCACGGTGATGTCCTTCCTGGAGACGGCTGAAACGTGGCGCATTGCGAGGTAGGTCCAGTCCCCGTGCGGTTCCGCGAAGCGGCTTACCGAGTCGGGGAGGCTCGCGATGACGTCGCCGGGCCCGAAGAGGCAGTCGTGATGGTCGGTGCCGTATTTTTTCGCCACCAGCCGGGCCCCTTCCAGCTCATTATAGGTTCCGCCGTCCTCGTAGCCCACGGTATAGGTTTTGGGCTTTACGCCCAGCTTGGACATCATGGCCACGATGGCGGTGGAGTCGAGCCCGCTGGAGAGAAAAACCCCCAGCGGCACGTCGCTGACCAGCTGGCGCCTGACCGAATTCAGCAGGGACTCTTCTATCCGGGCGGCGGCTTCCCGCTCCGTCATCTTTTTCGGGCGGAACTTGTAATGCCAGTACTGCCGGACCTCCGCTTTTTTCCCGCTTACCTTGATGAAGTGGCCCTGCGGGAGGCGGCGGATATGGCGGAAAATGGAGCGGGGGGAGGAGACATAATAGAAGGAAAGGTAGTTGGCCAGGGCCTGTTCGTCCAGCTCGCGCGGCATCCCGTTAAAGGCCAGCAAGGCCTTTAACTCGGAGGCGAAGAAAAGGGAGCCGCCTATATCCGCGTAGAAAAGCGGCTTCACGCCGGCGCGGTCGCGCGCGACGAAAAGCTCTTCTTTTTTCGCGTCCCACAGCGCGAAGGCGAACATCCCGTTGAGCTTCTCCAGGCAGTTCTCGCCCAGTTCCTCGTAGAGATGGACCAGCACCTCGGTGTCGGAATTGGTCTTGAAGCGGTGGCGGCCTTCCAGCTCCTTGCGCAGCTCCCGGTAATTGTAGATCTCTCCGTTGAGGACCACGGCCAGGGAGCCGTCCTCGCTGAACACCGGCTGGTGCCCGCTTTCCAGGTCTATGATCTTTAGGCGGCGCATGCCCAGGCCGCAGTGGCGGTCTACGAGGACGCCCTCGTCCTCAGGGCCGCGGTGGAACATGGAAAAAAGCGGCCCCTTGAGCTCGGCCTCCCGCACCGGGGCCCTGGAGGCGTAATTTATTTTACCGGTTATTCCGCACATGGTTTTAAGAGTAACAGTTTATTGCCGTGGTAGTCGAAAAGTTTTTCGCGGCAAAGTGCGCCGGCGGCTTCTACGTCCCTGGCTATGGCGGGCAGGTCCGTCCTCAGCCCGGCGAAAAGGCTGTACGGCAGCAGCATGAAGTCGAAGGCGCCGTCCCGGAAAGCCTTCTCGGCCTTCGCCGCCGAAAAGCCCGGCGGGAGTGTCCTGTCCCAGGTAAGCTTGCCGGCCAGGCCGTATTTGGCCAGGTAGTAGTGGCTCGGCTCTACTTCCATAGGCGCGTAGATCTTCAGACCGGGCCTGTCCAGCCCCTTCAAATATTCCACCGCCTCCCAGTAGGGGAAACTATTTACGTGATAGTTGAATACGGTCCTGCGCTGGTAGGGGTTGGCGGCGAAGACAGACTGGAAAACGAACAGGGCCAGCAGCCCGGCGGCCAGCGGCTTCATAAAGCGGCCGGGCAGGGCCGCGGCGAGGTCGGAGACCGCCAGCAGCAGCAGCGCCACCAGGCCTATGTAGAAAGGCTGGGCGTGGCGCACGAAGCCTACCGCCAGGGTGGCGCTTATCATGAAATAGTAAGTGACGGAGAAGTAAAGCAGCAGGGTCAGTTCCAGGCTCCTGCGGCGCCAGACCGCGTACACGGCCGAAGCCGCCAGCAGCGCCGTTATGGGCGCGCCGCAGGTCATGTAGATCACTTTCAGGTTGAAGGTCATTATCGCCGGGTCCAGGATATACTCGTAGACCAGGGCCGTGTTCCGTATGCCGTAGGCGGCGCTCAGCAGGATGAAAGGCAGCCCGAACAGGAGCGGTATGCCCAGGGTCTTCAGGCCGTAAGCCCAGGCTTCGCGCCGCAGCGGGTAAACGAACCATAAGACCGCCAGCGCCGGGATGAAAGAGAGCACCAGGCCGAGGAGCAGCTGTTTGTAGAAGAAGCCGGCCGCCGTCCAGAAGGCGCATTTGAGGAACTCTTCCCTCTCGCCGGTAGCGGCCGCCTTCATGAAATGGAAAATTGAGGCCGCGAAGAACAGGACCGTGCCGGCCTCGAGTTCCGCGCTCGTGCCGAGGTTGAAGAAGGTAGGGAAAAAGGCCGCCAGCAGGTAGGCGAGCCGGGGGGGCGGGTCGGCCTTCATCAGTTTCAGTATTCGCAGGATATAGACGACCGCCAGGACCAGCAGGGCGAACTGCACCGCGCGCGGGGCCGCCTCGTTGACCCCCAGGAGCAGGTAGGCCGGCAGGTAAATGAACTTCGCCAGCGGCGGATAGCGCAGCACGGTCTCGAAGCGGCCGATGGCTTCGGCCAGGCCGAAGCGCTGCGAGGCGAAGAAAAATATATTTCCCGCGGCGGCCAGCAGAAGCAGGGCCGTTCCACGCTTCGGCAGTTGTATCCCTTTCCTGTAAAGCCTGGCGGCGGCCGCCGCGAATATCGCGGCCAGGGGGAGGAAGATAGCCGGCAGCAGGCGTATATCCAGCCCGAGGGCGGAGGTCGCGCGGCCCAGGAGCCAGGCGGGCGGGCCGGCATGGGACTGGTCGTCGGAGCTGGTGGGAATGGGCGTGAACCACAGGAAAAGAGAGGCGGCGGCGGCCAGGAGGATAGCCGGCCAGAGCTCCTTCAGTTCGGGGACCGACGCTTCCGAAGAAACTTCTCCGAGCGGTCCGTAGAGCGCGGCCGCCGAAAGCAGGATAAAAAGGTTGAGGAGCGCCCATTGCGCGGGCCAGGGCAGCGGCAAATGCCAGACCGGGTAAAAAACATAAGAGAAGGCGGTCAGCAGGAAAAGCGCCCAGTCCAGCCTGATCTTCATTTCACCGCCCTTATCAGGCTGCGAGCGTTAGCGAGCTTTCCTGTAAGTATAGCCGGATCTTTACTCATTTTGTCGCCCTTATCAGGAGAGATCCGGCTATTTCCCGCAGGAGCGGAAGGCGCTCAAGGAGGGCGCCGAGCTTGTCGGCGGCCGGGGCCAGCGCCCCGGGCACCCAGGGGTGCAGGAAATCGAAAGGCTCGGTCTTTACCCCGGAAAAGCCGGCGTCCAGCAGCGTCCCTTTTATCTGCCAGCGGAAAAAAGCGGTCTCGTCTGGCGAGTCCCCCATGAAGGCCTTGAGCGGCGGGATGTTCTTCTGGAGCATGATCTGCGGGTTGAGCATATTGGGCTCGGTGAAAACGAAATTCCCTCCCGGCTTGAGCACGCGCAGCATTTCGGGAAGGGCCTTGGGGAGGTTCAGGTGGTGCAGCACGGAGCTGCCGTAGACGCAATCGAAGGAATTCTCCGGGAATTGGAGCTTCTCCACGTTCATGACCAGGTACTTCACGTTGGGCGCCGGGTTCTGAGCGCGGGCCCTCTCCACCAGCTCGGGCGAGAGTTCCACGGCGGTGATGTCAGCGCCGCTGCGGGCTATCAGGGCGGTGAAGATCCCGGTGCCGCAGCCTATCTCCAGGGCTTTTTTGTGCGGCCCGAGAGTTCCGGCCGACCTGTACATCTTCGCCCGGCGCTCGGCGCGCAGCTGCCCGGCCGCGCCGGACCAGCCCCAGTAGAACTCGGCGTTCCGCGAGATTTTCCGGCCATGGGCCAGTTCATTATCGATTCTTTCCATTATTAGTGTAGTGTCCCAGCCATATCTTTGCAATGACTGCGGCTATTTTGGCCGGGTTCAAGGCGCGAGAAGCGAGCCTGCCGACAGGCATGTAAGCGACGAGCAACGCGGAAGCCGGCCAAAAGAGCCGCAGCCCGAAGGGAAAGCACATCTTTGGGACATTTCATCGTTGCTCCTCGGTCACAATGCTAAAGCATTGCTCCCTCGTCGCGCCTTGAACTGTCCTCAAATCTGTGCTTTTCATTGTAAAGATATGGCTGGGACACTACACAAGGACCGCGCGCAGTATAAGTACCGCGCGCGGTCCAGGGAACCCCCGCCCCTCCAGTTATTTGCCGACGCCTACGCTGAGCGAGGCTTTCACCGCGTCGGTCACCGTCTTTATCTGCTCGTCGGTCAGCTCCGGGAACATAGGCAGCGAGAAGACCGTATCCTGCACCGCTTCGCAGACCGGCAGGTCGCCGCGCTTGCCGCCCAGCTGCGCGTAGGCCTCCTGCAGGTGCAGCGCTATCGGGTAGTAGATCTGGTTCGCTATGCCCTGCTCGGTCAGGTACTTCTGCGCATTGTCGCGCTTGGCCTTGCTGTCGAAGCGGATGGTGTAATAGTTGAAGGAGTGCCTGCAGTTGGCCGGAACCACCGGGGTCACGCAGACGCCCTTCAGGGCCTCGGCGTACTTGGCGGCCACGGCATTGCGCATCTCGGTCCACTTCTCCACGTGCTTGAGGCGCACTGAGAGGACGGCGGCCTGCACTGTGTCGAGGCGGGAGTTGAAGCCTTCCATCTCGTGGTGGTAGCGCACCTTGCTGCCGTGGTTGCGCAGCTGCTTGAGCGTCTCCAGGATCTTGTCGTCGCTGGTGGTGATAGCGCCGCCGTCGCCGAAAGCGCCCAGGTTCTTGGCCGGGAAGAAGCTGTAGGTTCCGCAGTCGCCTATGGAGCCGAGGTATTTCCAGTCCTTTCCGCCCATTTTATACTTGCCGGTGAAGGCCTGCGCCGTGTCCTCTATCACCCTGAGGTTATGCTTTTTGGCCAGGGCCATGAAAGCGTCCATATCGCAGGGCATGCCGTAGAGGTGGACGGGCACGATGGCCTTGGTCTTTTTGGTGATCTTCTTCTCCACCGACTTGGGGTCGAGGTTATAGGTGACCGGGTCGATGTCGGCGAAGACCGGGATAGCGCCGACCTGGGAGATGGTCTCGGAGGTGGCGATGAAGGTGAAGGGGGAGGTGATGATCTCGTCGCCGGCCTTGATGCCGCTGGCGAGGAAGGCCATGCGCAGGGCGTCGGTGCCGTTGGCCACGCCTACCGCGTATTTAGTGCCGTTATGGGCGGCGAAGTCCTTCTCGAATTTGGAGACTTCCTCTCCAAGTATGAAATTGGCCTTGTTGAAAACGTTCTTTACCGCGGTCTCTATCTCGTCTTTTATGGGGGGGTAGCCCGCCAGCATGTCTACCATGGGTACTTTCATGATCTTCCTCCTAGTGACTGTCTCATTATTATTATATTAAAGAAAGCCGCCTAAGGCCATTGAGGAACGGCAATGAAAGTCAGGAAATTAAGCAATGCTTTCCCTTCGCTATCAATCCTTATTCTCACTTTGTTATAATTAAGGCCGGATGAAAACCACCATAGTGATCCCGTCTTATAACGAGATGAAAACGCTGCCGGCCGTGCTCAAGGCCCTGGCCGGCGTGGTTCTCGAAAAAGAGGTGATAGTGGTGGATGACGGCTCCCGCGACGGAACCAGGGAATGGCTGGAGAAGGCCATTTCCTCCAGGGAATTCCCCTACGAGCTGAAGCTGGTGAAGCACGAGGAGAACACCGGCAAGGGCGGCGCCCTTCTCACCGGTTTCAACGCCGCCTCCGGGGACATAGTCATAGTCCAGGACGCCGACCTGGAGTACGATCCCAATTACATCCCTTCCATAGTGAAGCCGATAGAGGAGGGCCGGGCCGACGCGGTGTTCGGCTCCAGGTTCCTCTCCGGCAAGTCCGAAACTTATAATATCTTCTATCTCTGGGGGAACCAGTTCCTCACTTTCCTGGTGAACCTCTTTTTCGGCGCCGGGATCACGGATTCCTATACCTGCTACAAGGCTTTCCGCGCGCCGCTCCTGAAAAAGCTGCGGCTGATCTCCACCGGCTTCGAGATAGAGGCGGAAATGTGCTGCAAGGCCGCTTTCCTGGGGTTCAGGTTCGAGGAGATCTCCGTAGTATACGCCTCCCGCTCCAGGCATGAGGGAAAGAAGATAAATTACAAGGACGCTATCAAGGGCGTGCTTAAGATCCTCGAGCTGAGGTTCACCCTCCGGAGAGCGGATTTCGAGAAATGAAGGCTTTGATCATAGGCGCTTCCGGGCAGGTGGGGGGGACCCTGGCCTCGCTCTGCGTGAGGCGCAAGATAGAGGTTTACGGAACTTCCCGCGTGGGCCAGGGCTTCCTTTACCTGGACCTGGCCGACCCGGCCAGCATAACCGCCGCTTTCGAAAAGTCCCGCCCTGACCTGGTGCTGCTCTGCTCTGCCATGACGCACGTGGACGGCTGCGAGCGCGACCCCGGCCTGGCCAGGACGGTGAACGCCGCGGGCCCCGCCCTGGTCGCCGAAGAATGCCGCCGCGCCGGGGCCAGGCTGGTCTACTTCTCCACGGAATACGTCTTCGACGGCAAGGCCGGGCCCTACGGCGAGGAAGACCCGGTGAACCCGGTGAGCGTCTACGGCCTCACCAAGCTGGAGGGTGAGCGCGCCGCGCTGGCCCTGGAAGGCTCGCTGGCGGTGCGCACGACGGTGGTTTACAGCCACAACCCGGCCTCCAAGAATTTCATCATGCAGCTTATAAATAACCACCGCTCGGGGGCGAAAATGAGGGTGCCCTCGGACCAGGTCTCCAACCCCACCTACGCCCCGGACCTCGCCGCGGCCGTGCTGGACCTGGCCGGGAAGGGCGCTTCCGGTATTTATAACGTTGTGGGGCCGGACTGGCTGAACCGCTACGAGTTCGCGCTTAAAGCCTGCTCCGCTTTCGGTTTCGACCCTGCCTTCCTGGAGCCAAAGCTTACTTCGGAGCTAGGCCAGGCGGCAGCGAGGCCGCTTATAGCCGGCCTCAAAACTGAAAAACTGGCGCGGGAACTGGGCCGAGCCCTCCCCCCGGCGGAGGAGAGCCTGCGCAAAATAGCCGGCATACTGAAGCAATATGAATGACCTGCTCGAGAATTTCAGGCTTTATTTCCTGGCCTTCCTGCTGCCCCTGCTGCTGTCGCTGGGCCTCACCCCGCTGCTGAGGCTGCTTGCGGTGAAATACGGGCACCTGGACAAGCCCACCGACATAAAGACCCACAAGCACCCCACGCCGCTGCTGGGCGGGGCGGCCGTTTTCGCCGCCTTCACCCTGTCGCTGGTCTTCATGCGTTTTTACACTTCCTTCCCCACCGGCACGCTGCGCGACCTGCGGGTGCTGCTTATCGGCGGGGCGGTGATGTTCCTGCTGGGCTTCGCGGACGATATGCGCAAGCCGCACGGCCTCGGCGTAAAGACCAAGTTCGCGGTGCAGTTCGCGGTGGCTATCTGTACCGCCTACTACGGGATACGGATCCACTTCCTCCACCCGGACTACCTGAGCTTCGCGCTGAGCGTGCTCTGGATCGTGGGGGTTTCCAACGCCTTCAATATCATCGATATCATGGACGGGCTTTCGGCGGGGCAGGCTTTCCTGGCGGCTTTCGGTTTCCTGCTCATCGCTTTCCCGTCCGAATCTATCTATGTCAATTTCGCCTCGGCGGCCCTGGCCGGCGCGACGCTGGGCTTCCTGCCCTTCAATATGTCCCATAAATTAAAGATCTTCATGGGCGACTCGGGCAGCCTGCTCTGCGGTTTCGTGCTGGCGGTGATCGCTATGGGGACGAAGTACACCGAGGTGAACCCCCTGGGCGTTTACGCCCCGCTCATCATCCTTGCGGTGCCTATCTACGACACTATCTTCGTCTCGGTGATGCGGCTGAGGCGCGGGCATTCCCCGTTCATCGGCAGCCAGGACCATTTCGCCCTGAGGCTGGAAAAGATCGGCTTCTCCCGGCGCAAAGTGGTCCGCCTCACCTCCCTGGTCACCTTCGGCCTCTCCGTCTTCGCCTGGCTGACCACGCAAGTCCCCCTCGGCTGGGGCGTCCTCATAGTCACCGTCCTCGCCGTCGAGTTCGTCCTCGTAGGCATAGCCATCGCAAAAATTAAAATCTAAGAACTGCACCGCGAGATGCGAAGTCGGGGCCTACCGCAGGGGCCAGAACGCAAAACACGTTCGGCCACTCATTAGAGGTCCCCGCGTCAAGAGGCAAAGCCTTCCCGCCCACAGGTTGTGGTTCTCATTTCTTCCGCAACTGCTCCGTTTCCGCCGTTCAAGACTTATCCGCGTCCGGGTTCTCTTTGATATGGTTGCGGACGAAGCCGCACCAGCCACTCATCAGGATCAAGACTGCGACGATGCGTCTGCCGCAGCCCCTGCCCTCCAATCGAAGGCCCAGAAAACCGTTGGTACCCTGCCGTGTCCGTAAATGGCGGTCTATGCCGCTCACAATTTATGGCTTACGACTTTCGTCTAGCCAGCCCTTAGTTGGCTCACGGCCGAGGCGTCTTCGCCTAAAATAGCGGGTGTAGGAAGCGGCTAATCACACCGGTTGGTTATACCATGCCGACAACGAGCTCGCTTCCTACACTTAAATCCATCATGCAAAAGCCCTGGCCTCATCAAAAGGCGCCCGCTCCTTGATCACGTGATAGCAGGCGCGCGCCAGCTTGTGCGCCACCGCCTTGGCGGCGACTATCTTGTTCGTCTTCGCCTGCTTGCGCTGATAAAATCTCCGGATACGTTCATTGTAGCGCACGGCGTAATGGGCCGCCTCTATAAACGCCCAGCACAGATATTTGTTCCCGTTCCTGCGATTGCCCTCGCCCTTCTTCTTCCCGTTGCTCCAGCGCGAACTCGCTACGCAGCGCGCATATGAAGCGAACTGCCCGACCCCCGCGAAACGCTCCATGCTGCCCGCCTCATACATAATGGTCATCCCGAGCATTTCCCCGATGCCGTTAACCGTCACCAGCTTGGCGAACTCTGGCTTAAGCCGCGCCTGCGCAAGGATCACACGTTCAAGTTCTCTGATCTGCTTGTTCAGGCAGCGCAACACCACCAGGCTGCTTTGAATCGCCATCGCCCGCGCGGCGTCCCCGCCGCAGATCCGGCCGATCGACGCGTCATCAAGTTTTAGAATAGCGTCCGACGCTATCCCTTTCCCGCTATTGCGGATCACCAGGTTTTTAATACTAAGGACATGCACGGTATGATCGCGTACCAACTGGGCGCGTTTACGCAACAAGTCCCGCACGGCTCGCTCCTGCTTCGGGTAGATATAGCCGGTGGGCAGGATCCCAAGCCGCAGCAGGTGGGCCAGATGCCGGGCGTCGTGCTCGTCCGAACTGTATTTAAGGCCGTCATATATTTTTACTGCCACCGTGTTTACCAACTTAACCTCGTAGCCCGCGTCCATTAATCCGTCCACCAGCCAATACCAGTTGTACGTCGATTCAACCGCTATCGCCTGGATATTTTTCCTGTGCGGGGCCAGTTGCGCCAGAATAACCTTTAAGTCGTTCGGATGGCGGCGCTCATACACCACTTTATCCTTCTCATCCAGGATTGTCAGCACGCTGTTATTGGAATGCAGGTCGATTCCTACGTATAATTTCATAAGTTCCCTCCTCAGGTTTGTAATAGACTTCTTGCAAAGTAATATTACCAACCTGTGGGAGGGGACCTCTAGATGATTATCACACCGTGGCCGCGCCTCCTCTCTCGGCCCTCGCGCTTATGCAAGCTCGGGCCTCCGAGAGGTCGCTCCGAACCCATACCCTTGCCGCCCCTCCAAAAAACAAAAACACCTGGCTTCCCCGGTGGTCAATGGTATCTGTTATTGAGTTATCGTGTAACGTCCCGTAGATTCCCGTAGATCCTTCTCTAATCTGTGCCAGCCTCAAGAGTGACTACACCGAGGTTTCTTAATTCAGCGGCGGATAATTCCTCGAATCCATACTTCTTGTCGAGGCTGTTCTCTAATGTGTTACATTCAATTCTTTTCTTTCTAACTTCTGGCACATAAGAAGCTGATTGATAAACGGTTGTTTGTCTTGCTAAGCCAAGTAGTCGATTCCACTCTCGATCACACGTTCTTACTTGTTCTGATTCTTCCTGATACAGTTCCCAATCGGTCCTGAATTTTCTGCATGCCCGCTCATATCTGGAAATCTTGCCAACACAGGCAAGATTAAAGCCGCCGAAGTCATATCTGTCTATTGTGAGAGATTCGCTGTTAAATGAAAGCTTGTTGTGTTTTCCTTTGAACAGATGCTTTAAAAGGTGCAAGGGGTCAGTAGTTGTCGAAATTGAGACAAAATACGTTAGCCCGCCCATTTCAGTTTCTTCAGTAAATACGTAAGCAGGCTTTTTCTTAAGTTCTGCGATATCAGTTAAAGGCAATATGTTTAAACCACTAGTATCGATTCTAGTGGAAAAGAGAGGCTCAGGATTTATTTTTGATATGTCAGACAAGGGAATTATTAAGGTTTCTTCTTTGACTGCCACATAAGTCTTATGTGGAAACAGAATCTGGTCGAATTTCTTGTATAAAATTAAAAACTTATCGTGCGCTATCTGCTCCGGTAAAGTGCCTTTGCCGGAAATGCCAAGGTTAACGGCTTCAATCCACTTGTTAATCGGATACTCTTCATTATTCCATGCGATATATCCTTTTTCCACTTTGCCAGATTTTAGCTCTACGATAATGCCAAATGACTCAGAACAAGCTATGCAACTGCTATAAGCATTGTTATGGGGTAAAACTGATGTTAAAAATGAGATTAATAAAGTTAGTTTCATGAAATTGTGAATATCCGGGCCTAACCCACTATCAATATATAAAATTTTTGCTGTAATCCGGGGACATAATACCTGTTTCGTTTAATTAGTATTATGTCACCGAATTAACCTGGCGGTTTGTTTTTGGAGGGGCGGCAAGGGTATGGGTTCTGAG
>Ga0209212_1002764_pt1 | contig 24281 bp, 21 predicted proteins | sample RifGroC2_FD_183996 | JGI IMG/M metagenome (GOLD analysis project Ga0209212, IMG submission 183996) | Groundwater microbial communities from Rifle, Colorado, USA - Groundwater C2 (SPAdes) (version 2) | ecosystem: Environmental > Aquatic > Deep subsurface > Groundwater | place: Rifle, Colorado... | reverse complement strand
ACTCGAACTGCTTTCGGGGGTAATCGCCCAGCGTCTTTTTCACGCCCATCTCTGGGACTATTCGGATGAGCGCTTCCATTACAAGGAGCATATCTGCCTCAAGTTTTCACTGTACTGGATAGCCTTGGCCTTTGCATTTGAATATCTGGTAGTACCGCCATATTACGTTCTTCTCCGGCAGTTCGTCCCCGTTGTTAAGGGTGTCTTCGCCGGGGTTGTGCTTTCCTTCATGCTGCTGGATTTGATGACGACCGTTGTCAGGGCTTTTTTCCGCATGACCCAGGAAGAGAGGGCTATGGCTGACGTGGAATTCAGGAAGGCGGCAACGACGGTTCTTGCCTTCCCGGATGTGACGAGACTGTCCCAATATCCCCATCACCGCGGAAAAACGAGGCTGGATCATGTTAAGGAGGTCGCTCACCTGAGCTTTCTGCTGGGTCGGCGACTTTCCTTGGATGGTGACGCGATTATTCGAGGCGCGCTGTTGCATGACCTCTTCTTTTACGACTGGCTGCGTGAAGGGCCGCGGCTGCATGGGTTCAGGCATCATACCATCGCCCTGAACAATGCCCGCCGGATAACACGCCTCTCTCAAAAAGAAGAAGACATCATTAAAAAACACATGTGGCCGCTAACCCTTGTGCCGCCACGATATATGGAGTCGCTTGTCGTCTCCCTGGTGGACACCTATTGTTCGACTAGAGATTATCTGCCCCTGAACAGACAGGGCAAAACGGTAAAGACAGCTGATGGATGTGCCGATCCGGCGGCGGAAGAGAAACTTATATGACGCGAAAGAGTGCAATTTTTTATTATGCCGGAATCGATATCGGCTCCACAACGGTTAAAACAGTCATCATCAACGAAGCGGGTGGACTGGTTTTTTCCCGCTATTGTCGTCATCAAGGCAAAACCATGGAGACAACCCGGAGCATTTTTCGGGAGGCCCTCCAAGAACTCGGTGATGTGGAACTGGATTTGGCGTTGACCGGTTCTGCGGGTATGGGCGTGGCCGAGGCATTCAAAGTGCCTTTTATTCAAGAAGTGGTGGCGTCCGCACATTACATCGGGACATTCTTTCCCGCTGTCAAAACCTTTATCGAAATCGGAGGCGAAGACTCTAAGATCATCTTTTTCGACGATAACGGCCGTCCCAACATCCGGATGAACAGCAACTGCGCCGGGGGCACCGGCGCATTTATCGATCAGATGGCCGTGCTGCTGAATGTTGACGTGTCGGACTTGAACAGTCTGGCCGAAAAATCGACGCAATTCTTTCCCATTGCCTCGCGATGCGGAGTTTTCGCCAAAACTGATATCCAGGCTCTGCTGAGCCGTAATGCTTCTCATGAAGATATCGCTGCCTCCGTCTTTTATGCAGTAGCCATGCAGGTAGTCAGCTTATCCAGTGGTCGGGATATGGAAAGAAAAATTCTCGTGGGAGGCGGACCGCTGACATTTATTCCCTGCCTGCGGAAGGCCTTTGCCGATTTGCTGGAGATTGAGCATCCCGATGATCTGGTTCTGCCGGATCGTTCGGAATTGATTCCGGCCCTGGGCGCAGCCATGATCCGAAACGGAGAACCCTTCCGTGCCCGTATCGGCAGCCTTTTATCCCAGTCCGAGATCGAATCCGCCGGGAGCACAGAGGGTCAGACTATCAGACTGCAGCCCTTATTCGCCGACAAGGCTGAGTTTGAGCTATGGCAAAAAAGACATGAACAGGCCAGGATCCCCAGGGTCGATCCGCTTTATGTTGGAGAGAAAGAGCTCTTTCTGGGTATCGACTCCGGCTCAACCACCACCAAAATCGTTCTTATTGATGCGGAGGGGCGGCTGGCCTTTGGGCATTACGGTGCCAATAACGGCGACCCGATTCTGGCGGTAAAAAAGGGGTTGGCTGAAATAAGGGAAACATTCGCCGCAGCCTCTCTCCAACCTCGCATCATGCGGTCGGCTGCCACCGGCTATGGGGAAAGCCTCATAAAGGCAGCCTTCGGTCTACATGACGGGGTGGTGGAGACCATGGCGCACTGCCGGGCAGCGCAGCAGTTTGATCCGGATGTCTCCTTCATTTTGGATATCGGCGGGCAGGATATGAAGGCGATCAGCATCGTTGACTGCGTCGTCGTCGACATTCATATCAACGAAGCATGTTCGTCGGGATGCGGTTCCTTTATTGAAACATTCGCCAATTCACTCGGATACCGGGTCCAGGAATTTGCTGAAATCGCCTGCGAGCAGAATGCACCCTTTGACCTGGGAACCCGCTGCACCGTCTTCATGAATTCGAAGGTCAAGCAGGCGCTTCGGGAAGGGGCCTCCATCTCTGAAATTTCGTCCGGCCTGGCCTATTCGGTAGTTAAGAACGCCTTGTTCAAGGTACTCCAGCTCAAAGACACAGACCAACTGGGAGGCAAAATCGTCGTCCAGGGAGGTACATTCCGTAATCCAGCCGTGTTACGCGCGACAGAGCTCCTGTTGAACAAGGAAGTGGTCAGACCGGACATCTCGGAACTGATGGGCGCCTACGGTGCGGCTCTGACCGCAATTTCCATTCATCGCGCCACACGGGGAGCGTCTATTTCGATGATTGTCCTCGACAATCTGGAGGCACAGGCCGCTTTTACCAAAAGAGAGCTGCGCTGCAGCAACTGCAAGAACAGCTGTGCGGTACTGGAATTGACCTTTGGCAACCATAATCGTTTTTTTACGGGGAACCGCTGCGAACGCCATTTTAGTAACAATCCAGATGCCAAGTGCAAAGGAAAAAATCTGCTCGACGAACAGATAAAGCTCCTATTTGACCGTAATATGGAGCCGATAGGCGAACCCCGCCTCACCTACGGCATTCCCCGCTGCCTTAACATGTATGAAAACTTTCCCTTCTGGAACGACTTTTTGACCACCTGCGGCTTTAGGGTGGTCCTTTCCGCTATTTCCAACCAGAAACTCTATGCAAAAGGCACTTCCACCGTTATGTCTGAAAACATCTGCTTTCCGGCCAAGCTCGCCCACGGCCATCTATTCGACCTTGTCGACAAAAAAGTGGATCGAATATTTTATCCGACCGTAGTGTATGAAAATAATGAATTCGAAGATGCGCTGAACAGCTTTAACTGCCCGGTGGTGACCGGTTATCCCGATCTGATCAAAAGCGCCATCAATCCAGAGAAGAAATTTGGGATTCCCCTGGACAACCCGGCCATCAGCTTTAAGGATGCCGGCCTGTTAAGGGACCAGCTCTACCTCTTCTTCATGTCTTTTGGCATAGAGTACAAGACCATCTCCATGGGGGTCAAAAACGGGTTGGCGGCCCAAAGGATTTACCGGGAACAGCTCGGGGCGCGGGCGAAAACAGTGCTCGCCAGGGCGGAGAAAGCGGGTAGGACGGTCGTTATCCTTGCCGGCCGACCTTACCACCTGGACCCGCTTGTCAACCACGGTGTACCCGACCTTCTGGCCGACCTGGGGGTGGATGTTGTCAGTGAACATGCTGTTCTCGCAGCCAACGACAACGCTTCTCTGGCAGAGGTCAATGTCCTGACCCAGTGGAGCTATGCCAACCGGCTATACGCCGCTGCCATGTGGGTTAATCAAAACCGAAACGCCAGAATGGTGCAGTTGACCTCCTTCGGCTGCGGACCAGACGCTGTCTCCGCCGATGAAACGAGGGAAATCCTGCGGAGCAGCGGCAATATCCATACCGTGATCAAGATGGACGACATCAACAATCTCGGTGCGGTCCGGATAAGATTACGCTCAATGCTTGAGGCGACGCAACGCAGTAACGGCAACCTGCGGGCCAGAGAGGGAGCCAGAAAGAATAAAGATCATCTCATTACGGCTAAAAACGGCAAGAAAACCCTGATTACCCCATTCTTTTCCTCTTTCTATTCCCCCCTGATCCCGGCTGCCTTCAGGCCGCTCGGCTTGCAGGTGGAGGTGCTTCCGCCCCAGGACAGGCAGACGGTCGAACTGGGACTCAAAACAATTAACAACGACATGTGCTACCCTGCCATCCTAGTTGCCGGCGACATTATCAAGGCTTTCCAGTCGGGTCGTTACGATCCCGGAAGCACGGCGGTTATCCTGACCCAGACCGGTGGGCAATGCCGCGCGTCCTCATATCTTTCGCTGGTCAGGAAGGCGCTGGCGGACTTTGGTCTGGACAATGTTCAGGTCATCCCGATCTTCGCCGACGGGATTGATCCCGGAGTGGGATTTGCGGTTGATTCCAATAGGCTGGTCAAGCAGCTTGCTTTGGGTGTTATCTTTGCCGATCCTCTCACTCAGATGTTTCTGTCCAGCATGGCGCGGGAAAAGACGCCCGGCACAGCCAGAAAACTGCACGACAAATATCTCTCAGCCATGGAAACCGGTATCGAAAACGGCGATTACCAGTACCTTCTCAATCTGCTTAGAAAGGCAGTGGCTGATTTCAACCAGATGGAAACTCACGACAAACCTGTTCCCAGAATAGGGATCGTGGGCGAGATATTTGTCAAATACAATTTCTTTTCCAACGGGGATATCATTGACTGGCTGTCCGGCCAGGGAATAGAGGTAATTCTTCCCGCCTTGCAGAGTTTTTTCGCCCAGCGCTTCATCAACGAAACGTACGACCAGAAGGCATTTTTTAAACGTTCATTTGCGGATCGAATGAAAAACCTGCTGCTTGAGATATACATGGAATTCCGTCTTGGTCAGATAGATCGGGTCATGCAGGAATTCCGATTTTACCGCAAGCCTCACAACCTCAGGGAACTTTCCGAGATTACCGGCGATGTGGTCAGTCTAGCCAACCAATTCGGGGAAGGGTGGCTCTTGACAGCAGAAATGATCGCCATGCTTAGGGAAGGAATTGGCGACATTGTTTGCCTGCAGCCGTTCGGCTGCATTTCAAACCACATAACCGGGCGAGGGATGGAGAAGAAGCTCAAGGAGATGTATCCTCATTTGAATCTGCTTTCCCTTGATATGGATGCGGGAGCCAGCGAGGTCAATATCCTGAACCGGCTTTACTTTTTGGTTTCGGACGCGCGTGAACGAGCGGCTCGTGAGATGGAAACCATGGTAGAGATAAAAGAACTCCGGCGCTTTGTCATACCCTTCATGTTGCCGCGCAAACTGGATGATTTAAACAATTATGCATCACTGGAGGTTGAAAAATGGAGAACATGGGTGTCCGGTTTGGAATTGTGGGAAAAAGCGCAAAGCATTAAACGTAAAATAAGCTGGTGACCGATTGAGCAAAAACGAAGGGCGATGAATTCAGCCGTCAAGACATCACCATCCAGCCCTCTTGGGGCAGATGCTCCAGCAGGAGAATGACGCTAATCAGGATTGTATTTATGGATCACTTTTTCCACATAGCCGTCGGCACCATAACCATGCGCCCGTACATTTTTGCCTTCCTGGCGGTTTATCTGGTGGCGGCCGTCATACATTTCGGCTGGCGTACGACCATATGATTCACCATCATCGCCGGAATCAGGTGCTGTCATGGAAGGAACCGGGGGAATTCGGAAGCTTCGCTGGGCTCGACATGGCATGGGGAAAAGCGGTGGAGTTCGTGTAATTTTCTTCTACTACAATCAAGGAATGCCCTTGTATGCGTTAACGCTGTTCGGCAAAGGCGATAAAGACAACCTGTCACAAGCAGAACGATATGACTTGGCAAAATTGGTAGATGTATTGATCGGTTACTGGCAAGATCGTTAGAGGGAGTACTGACATGAGTGTTTTTTTTGAAAGCATAAAGCGTGGTATGGAAGAGGCTATTGCTCACAGCAAGGGCGAGAAAACAGAAGTACTTCTTTTTGTCTCAGAGGAGGTAAATGTAAAGCAAGTACGCGAGAAAACCGGTCTTACCCAAAATCAGTTTGCCGCCACTTTCGGTATAAGCCTAGGCACTCTTCGACATTAGGAACGTGGCGACCGTAAACCACATGGCCCAGCGCTAGTATTACTTAGTGCGGCAAACAATGCTCCTGACGAATTTCTGCATATTTTGACGGGAAGGAGGATTAGACCAAATAGTAAGAAGAGTGAAAGAAACAGTACCAGTCGAACAAAGATGGCGGCGTAAAAACTTTCACCTGACTTTCACCAATAGGACGGTTTTCGATGTTTTTAATCGGACTGACATGGACTTTGTTCGATGAGATAGATGCTTGAAATAGTGTGATGTTAAGTGGTTATAGTCTGTATTATTGGGTTCTACCGCAGTTTTCAAATACCGATACCAGCTGAGGCACTCGAACACCTTGAGCAAACTGAAGGCACAAATGTTCACTTTTATGAATCCGACTCGTATGCTCTTGTTGCACCTTATCGTGGCTGTATTGAAATCAGCCGAGACGAAATCCTCAAATTGAAAGGGGCTTGGGAATATATTCGGCCTCACCAGTGATGAAAGGAGGAAGAATCTTTTCTTCTTCGACGATCACGGAATAGTCGAAACGGAGTACTATAGATTATCCAGTTCAGATACCACTCATATTCCGCAGCCGACATTGTCGGTCTCAATTCTGGGGCCGCGTATCCATATTTCAGAAGCGACCAAATTGAAAGACCTTTCAACGCTCCAATATAAAGACGTAGGTGAACACGATCAAGGATTATGTAACATAAAGCCAATACAGCAATACCAAGTGTCCAATACCAAAATGACGACATAAAAAACAAACCAACTATCGCCCCCGCAAGAAGACAGGGGAGAACTGTTCCAACAGCCGAAATAACAATTGCTATAAATTTTCTTGTCATCACATCCTCCCTCCTTTCTCGATGGTCTGATCACGATAGGATTTCATGATCAGTTTGACCAGCTTCAACTTGATTGTCAACTCAATTTACATACAAAAACCATTATATCAGCGTGTTGCAGCACTCTGTCCAAGATGGACAGAGTGTATTATCAGGTGCCTGCGGAAAGGTCCAATAGACTTGCCTGCATTGAGCATATCGGTAGACATTAGATACAAGAATATGTATTAACTTGGCGTAATTTCATGCTTATATGGGGGGTGAAACGATGGACTCTTGACCCTTCAGAAATAATAGTAGAACTCAATGACGTATTGACTATATGCTGACGGGCGGCATTTTTATTTCAACTTCTCTTAGCCGTCTTATTTTACCCTGAAAAAGGATCAAATTCAGAATGAGGCTGATCAATAACACTGGAAATGGTCGAGTTGTCGATGAGTTGCGCACTCGCTTGGTTCCCTAGCCGAGTATTTATATTGCCACGCCGCTGTTCTCACTTTTTGCTTTTACTGAGGTTCGCACTCTTCTCGATTAACTTGACCGTTGTCGGCTAGTTATTCCCCAGTCAAAGATGCCGATCTATTCATGCTCGGTTCAGAGTCCGCCTGCCCCCACTGAAGCCGTCTTCAAACCCGCTGGCTGGCCTGTAATTGCGGCGGGGTGATTCATTGTTTTTTTGCCTTATCGATAATCTTCTTACTGACACTTCCAAAGTGCATGGCATCTTCTTCTTGTATGCTATTCGCCCATATTGAGATTTCAGTCAAGTAACTTCGGCCCTCTTTGAATGAAGATGCTGCTTTAACTAATAACTTATAGACCTTTATATCCTGGGTAATGCTGATGAAATCATTGGCAGGTAGACGGCGGTTGACAAATGTCTTCACTACCCCAAGACGTAATATATATCCTTTGTCCCATCTATCCCATGAAGATACTTCGGGAAGTAACTGGTCAAGCATCCCCCAAGCCTTGTAATCGATCTCATAATTAAGAATATGTGTGTGAAGTGAGTCGAAGGAATGAATTATCAGTGCCCCGGGTTCCGGAGACACCCCGCATAACGCTCTCGCCATAAGAAATGCACAAAAGCTAAACGACAGTGTTTGTGATTGCTTGTGAGAAGTTCCTAACGCCACGGCCCACTCATCTATTTTGGGTACAAAAGGCTTAGTATTGTAGCAGAGAAATGTGGAGAGGAATTCCAAAATGCTTATGTCGCAGACTGCTCCCTCTATCATCACTTGAGACAAACATTCGGGGATCTGTCGAGCAGCAAATAGCCAATGTTCAGATTTCCTTTTGTCATGCGTATTATTACTAGCAAATTTTACGAGAGCAAAGTGAATTGCATTATTACCGAAAAGGTCAACAGCTATATTCGCCGCCAAGGGATTATTTGATTCAAACAGAGCAGGAAGAACCTGTGAAGCTGTTTTTTGATCACGTGAGACAAACCCGGCAGCTATCTGTGGGATCGGCGTTGGAGCTTCCCAAATCAAAGAAGACGTCGCTAGTAGCTGATTTGCTTGTATTATTTGACCAAAGAGCTCTGGGTCGTCTGCAGTCCCCTCTAGTGCCTCTTCTGGCATCATCATCTTAGCGGCATAATTCGCAATTTTGACCTCGGTTGAAGAGCTTGATCTGAAAAATGACCATATGTGGCTAGGGGAATGCCGCCAAATTGCTCTGCCAACTATCTCTATGTCTTTTTCAGCTATCTGCCCATCGAGTAGGAACAGATTATCCAACAAAAAAACGATTAATGAATTTGGTGGACATGGGGCATCGGCCGCATATTTTGCGACTTCATACAACATCCTCTTCATAAGACTTGGAATAGACTTGATAGGTTTTAAGAACTGGGCAAGACCGGCATAATCAATTTTCTGAGATCTCAGTACATCCCAGAGCGTCACAAGAGGTATAAAAGCCGCTCGGCCCTCATCAGACTCTGCACCGTATCTCCACAAAAAAGAACGCAGTCCGTCGTTAACATCGTCTCTGAGGTTGTTTATTGCAATGTGAGCCCATTGCTGAAATATAGGCTGTTCGTTTTGTATATCAACTCGAAGCCCTGATGTATTGCGATGAGCAGAATTATTACGCTGATAAGGTGCAAATTGGAGATCGAATTTATCACTGCGAGAACGACTATATGGCACCCAAGTGCAAAACCGGAAATTTCTCCTTAATTTTGGCCACTGCTGAAGCCAGATAGTCATTGCCAATTGAATCGCAGGTACAGTTTCGTCCGCATATACAAAAACACTTTCCTGGGGGTTCCCATATAGTGCCCCCATAATCGCCAGAACATGCTTTTGATCGATTTCCAGTGGCGTATTAAGATTTGGGGCTACCACCTGCAGTGTCTCGCTGTAGAATGAATAGTCTTTAGTGGACATCGGCCGCTGGAAAAGGCTTAAAAGAGAAAGGTCACTGATTAAAGCCAAGTCTGAAAAATCAATTAAAAGGGTGTGGGTCCAAACGCACCCAGGGCGGGGCATTTCAGGAGCCAACCATGTGTGCGCAATAGCATACATTTTCATCGCAGGGACCGGATACCCGGTCACATATCCAAACTTAGGCAGATTGTCACCTTGGGCGCCGAGATCGCTCAAAGCCATAATAGACTTAGCTGATTGACTCTCCGGGATAATGGAGCCGCTTAGAAGGCGATGACCCTCATTATATCCGTGTAGTAATTGATGAATTAACATTCTAAGCCTTCATCAGAAACTTGTGCTTCAAGAAGCCACTGAATTGGCAATGTCAGATCATGTTTACTGGGTAACTCAATGCTGCTGTTAACTACTTGTATTCTTTTTGCAGGAATGTTTTCCGCTTTCATGCGCTCGCTATCGGCTGGTAGTTTGGGGTCGCCACCAAGGGCACTCACGCCAAATATGTTGAATTGAGTGAAGTCTCCGCTACACCGTAAATACTGATATAAAAGAGGCAGGTTAAATTCGATGAATTGCTCAGGAGTTTGACCCATCTCAGCTGCTTTATCCCATGCGGATATTACCACTACAAGGTTCCGTGCATTGTTGCATAGCGGGAGCCTTGACAAAGACTGAAGGATATCAACCAGAATGACTTGTGTTGGGGCATCAGTAGGGTCCCAGCCAGTTGTCACGCCACTATCTTGTGGAGTCCCCCCTGCCATGGAGATATATGTTGGCACATCTACAGGCGCATCAATGTTATCCGCATGCAAGAACAGCATAACTCCACAAGCTTCTTTCGACCATTCTGCAATTTTAGTGGTACATGATCGGTCTGTCCAGAGGCCCTTCCATGTTTCTCCCGACACGTCGGGAGCATAAAGTTCAAGTTCTTCGCCCCTATCATTTTTCAACGCCAGATGTATCTCTCGCAACTCATCCGTAGGAGTTCTGTCAACCTCAGTATGCACTCTCCATTTAGCAGATAATTTATTCAGGTATTCACGATTCTCAGGCAGTTTGCTTAAAGAAAGGGCAATTGGTACTTCGTGCTCTGATAGCAAGTGCCATAATGCTGCGAAGAAAGTAGTTTTGCCTGAACCAGGTAAACCGCTTATGAGTATTTTTTTTTCGCTCACATGGCACCTCCATCTTCTATATTAAGATGAAGAAAAATGCGATCAGGCAGTATTACCTTACCTGGAATGTATTTTTTATCCGGCCTCCGGGCGACACAATCCTCAAGTAACTTAACAACCCCATGGAGTGGGTCGATGTCAGTGTTCTCTGAACGGGCCGCAATTCGGAACTCCTTTAAACTTGCCAGAGATGGTCCATATTTATCTTGAAGTGTAGCCATCAAACCCTGGAAATCGATTTCTGCACGCTCAGCATGGGGACTCAACTGAACTTGGTCATACTTCGTCAGCACAATACCGACACAATGTGTTTTCCCAAGTGCGCCGGCCTCAATAAGCGATCTAATAAGCATTCCCACGTCTGCCTTTACACCGTGTCGTTCATCTCCGGCGAGCTTTTTACCATCAACAAAAAACAAAATATAGTCGGCACGTGTTACCTCATGCAACTGTTCACACCCTTCTACACCGTTAGCCACATCTTCATAATGCTCACCAGAACGATCAGATATAAGTAGCTCTAGACGACCCGATATCTCATTGTGCACAGCAAGATGAAGGAAGCCAACATCACCTACCGGGGTTCTGTGTGTTTGAGAAGTAGAGTTGCCGCTTTTAGCTCTGGAGGTGTGGGCGCGCTTTTCAAATGCCGTTAAAGTCATAGAGCCCGCAAATTCCCATTTGTCAAAAGGACCATCTTGAAAAGCTTCATACAAACACAGAGCAAATGTGGTTTTCCCGGCGTCTGAAGGACCTATTACTGTAATGACGCGAGACGGGCCAGATCGAAGAATATCAGCAGCAGAGTTAACGAAGAGGATTTCACCATCATTTATATCGACGATGTCATCGGTTAATGCAGAAACGATCGGTTCCACAGATGGAATATCGTCAGACACCTCAACGACACTGTCATCATGTTGTGCATGAGGGCATTCTCCAACTTCAAAGCCGTCAACACACTTACCGGTTTCAGTCACATTACATTCTGGGTTGGTGCAAATAAGGGCCATCAGAGTGCCTCACTTATGCTGGCATGAGATAATTCAGTTGGAGTTCTCTGTAAAACTGGATCGCCAAGTCCAATGAAGAAAATTCACAATCGACCGCGATACCGGAAACCTTACTCCATACAGGAATCCACGAATCCGGATCATCACCTGTTTCTATTGCTCGTGCAACTGCATTAAGTACGGGATAGATGATTGGACTGATACCATCAACAGCAATTTTTGCCAATTTATCGGCCCCGCACGAATTGACCGCTGCCGGAATTGTCACCTTGGTTCCATCAATCTCAACACGTGAAAGTATGGCTTTCATCGAAGGGGGTTCAACAAGGTCTGACGTAATTTTGTAATATTCATATCCCAGGAGAAGTGGCCGCGATCTTGAATCAACATCGGCAAACCTCTCGTCCCACTCTCTGCTCCTATGTCCTATAACCCACCACAAAGATTGAAGCTCTTCATCCTGGATTGCGACCGTCTTGATAAGCTCCGCTATACGTTGTTTAAATTCTGTTTGTATTGAGTTTGACAATGTATTGATGGAAGAACTAAAAACCTTAAATGTCTCAATTACTGTTGCTATCTCTGGAGCCGCAGATAAAGCTGCAAGTGCGGTATCAAATTGTTTCTTCATCGGCTGAATTGCAAGGTCCTTGATTACGGGCCGCTTACGGGCATTCGCCCCGTCTAGCAGTGTACGGTGTTTTGCCATTGCCAGAAGATCAATTCCGGTGTCTTGTCTTAATATGCCACATGCCGAAGCTGTAAGGATTGCCAAGGATGCCTCAGGGCAGTCATATCCTTCATCAACACAAAGAAGCGCCAAGACGCAGCCGGCTAGTACCTGAACTTCTTTGTCATTCCCAGCGCTTTGAAAAGCGACATCGACGGTTTTGAAATATTGACGAAACTTTTCTATGTGCTCGGAAGGCTTTAATGGCCATTTATAAACCATTTTGACGAGTTCCAGAATTGTTTCACTATTGATTTCGGCGAGAACAGCTTCTACACCTTCCCAGCGAAGTTGAAGCGTGTCTCTGTCAATTGTAAGTGCTGAGACCTTATACCAATCTGCAAAATCATTATGCATTTCCGCCTCCTATTTATCTAACAGTTCCTCAATTTTAATTCTTAACTCCTCCATCTTTCCGGTTTGCCGCGCTTTTTCAAAAGCTTGCCGGTACCGCTTTACTTCAGGGACAGTCCCATCTTCTATGGTAAGCAGCTCTAGTCCAAAGGTGATTTTCCACCGATTGCTTGTGGAAAGTTTCCAGAACTTCGTCACCAATTCACGATAAGATAATTCGTCCATAAGTCCCTCGGGGGTGATTACTGGCTCTGAAGGTGCAGACGGGGGTGCCGCCGACAAGCTCTTTGCAGATGAAATGGTGGATGTTGAAGGTAAATTATATAGGCGTATACGGTCTGTGAATACATCTTTCTTGTCCTTGGTAAGTCTCGCTATAAACTGGTCTGGAGATCCCTGCCAGTTACGTTGATAAGAATCAACTTTGAGAAATACCCCCCCCGCCTCCTCTATTACTTGCAATTTTATCAAATTATATCCCGGCTCCCAAGATTCAGCTGATGACCTGGCTGGATTAACAGCTCCGGCAGCTAATCTGACAAAGTCTGCTGTTCCAAGATACCTTTGCTGATGCCTATGGCCTATCAGATGAAGTTGGCATCCATTGTTCAAGGAATCACTAACTTTATCACAGTCTTTAAGCCATTCGGGCGGGTGATGAAGCATAGCAAGCCGTATAATACCTTTCTCCTGGGAAAATGAACTCTGTAACGCCCCTATATAGAGATTGTCCCTCTCCTTGTCCTCCTCACCGGAAAACAATGTGGTGGTCAATCCATGCATCATTAGCTTCCATCCTGAAGCAAAGGATAATTCGTGTTTCCAGAAGGGGTTGAAACGGGATAAATCGCATCCAAAGGCGGCGGCAAATAGGTTATACTCTTCCATTGGTTTCATCAAAACTTCGCGTGTTTCATCTTCGCGGAGAGCTTTTTGAAGTTCTGTGTCTCGTTCAGGACCAGGGATTTTTTTGGTAATGGTAGATCTTATTCCCTCTACGGATCTTAATTTTGCGACTGCCCTGGAGACATCGTGATTTCCAGGCACTGGAAAAGTCCGGGATTCTGGGCATCCGACCTTTTCAGCTACGTCAGCAAGCCATGCCTTTGCTGTTTTATACTCATCGGTATGCCCCTTTTGGGCTATGTCCCCAGATATAAGGATTGCATCTACATTCCCAAGGCCTTTTACCAGCTCTTCAATATCATTAAGAAGGGCAACCCGTACTGGATGATCGGTATCAGAATCTTTATCAAGGCAATAGGGTTCGTGAAAATGAATATCTGAGAGATGAAGTAATAGTAGGTGGTCTTTACTTTTATTTATATTCATATCCGCTGATCACCTGATGTTAACCAATATCGTATTTTTGCTGATTGTGAAGCATAATCTTCAATTTCCCACACGTCAAATATTTTGCTGCAACATCTATTTGTGAGGTCATCAGTATCATGGGATTTTTTGTCAAAGAATCATTCTGAATCGCTTGTGTACCTCTGAAGTGCTCAAGGATTGAATCTGAATAGAAAAATCGATTCTCTTACTAAAATCTCTCGTACCCTCAATTACGGATTTACCCATTATTACGCATAGTATGTCGTAATTATCTGGACATACTATGCTGTTAATTGCTAAATTATTGCCATCACACGGGAGATGGTGATCATGATAAACGCCATGCTGATAAAAAGCATTCCCTATGAGGAGTTTGACTACCAGACTCTGCTGGACTCCGTCCACGGATATGCACAGCCACGGATGAAGATATCCAGCATGTTGGCCAAAGGGGATATAGTCCGGGTCAAGAAGGGGCTCTATATCCTCGGCGAGTCGTTGCGCCGTCGACCGTTCTGCCGGGAACTTCTTGCCAACCTCATTTACGGTCCGTCCTATGTGTCCCTCGAATATGCGCTGCACTATCACGGCCTGACGCCGGAGCGGGTAGAAACGGTAACCTCAGTTACCTGTGGCCGTTCCCGGACTTTCGATTCGCCGGTCGGTACTTTCTCCTATCGAATGATCCCGATGGAAGCATTTCGTACCGGTATGGACCAGGTTGAACTGGATGATGGTCGTTCTTTTCTGATCGCCATTCCGGAAAAGACCCTGGCAGACCGGATCGTTGCCGACCGGGGTGCAGGTATTTCAACGCAGAAGGAGTTGCACGAATATTTGCTGGCTGATCTTCGCATCGACCCTGCCAATCTCTGTGGACTTGATCCAATCAGACTTACGGAAATCGCCCGGCACTACCGATCTCGTAGAGTAAAGCTGCTGGCCGATCTGATTACCCGTCTAAGTAAAGGAGCTCGATAATGCATGAGGCGGTAACCCGCATGCTTGCCAAGTATGAACCGAAGAGCGTTGACGATTCAGTCAGAGCACTACGGGAGATTATTCAGGAAGTGGCGCTGCTCGGGCTCTGGCGCGCAAAGTTTTTTGAGCACGCCGCGTTTTACGGTGGAACGGCCCTGCGCATTCTCTACGGGCTTGACCGGTTTTCCGAGGATCTGGATTTCTCGCTCCTGACACCATCTCCCGACTTTAACCTGGCACGCTACACAGCATCACTTGAAGAAGAACTGCAGGCATTCGGTTTCAACGTCCGGGTGGAGATGGTTGACAAGGCGGTGGAATCAGCTGTGCAGTCTGCTTTCCTCAAGGCTAATACTCGTAATGAACTCCTGGTCATTGAAGCCGGTGAGGAACTTATGGGGCAGGTTGCAGCCGGCCAGGTGCTGAAGGTGAAGATCGAGGTGGACACGGACCCTCCCCCGGGTTTCAGCACCCAGACCCGCTATCTGCTGCAGCCGATACCGTTTGCCGTCCGGAGCTATTCGCTCCCGGATCTATTTGCCGGCAAAATGCATGCAATCCTCTTCCGCAAGTGGAAGAACCGGGTCAAGGGTCGTGATTGGTATGATTTGGTCTGGTATGCCACCAACCATCCGCATCTGAACCTAGCCCATCTTAAGCAGCGGATGCGTCAGACCGGCCACTGGAACGGTGATATAAGTCTTTCACCGGTAGCGTTTACTGATCTGCTGTTCGATGCAATCGACCGGCTCGATGTAAATCAGGCCCGTAAAGACGTTGCGCCATTCGTCAAGGATCAACAGATGCTCGCTCTCTGGTCGCATGATTTTTTTAATGATGTGGCGGGGAGGATCAAGGTTGAGGGATGAATTTGCTATTGTGAGGCTCCAGAAGGGTGCGAAGGTAATGAGTGGCTCATGATCAAGGCGCGGGAGTGAACACGAAGCATCCTTTTTCACTTGAATTTATGCGTTGCAGATGCAATTGCTCTCTGCTATGCTTATCAGGCAGATGATAACTTAACAACTTTATCTCCCGGAATTATTTCGTAACATCTGCACTCAGGAGTAAGTCATGCCACATAAGGTATTAAAAGTCGGCATCATGTCCAAAGAAGACTTTATTGCCCACACCATGGAAATCGTCAAAGGTGAATACAAGCCCAAAGCTTCCGAACCGAAAGTCTGGTTCGAATCCCTGCAGGCTATGGCACAGGTATTAAGTAACGAAAACAAGAAGCTTTTGAAGATCATAGCCGAACAAAAGCCAAACTCACTAAAGGAACTTGAAGAGATCACGGGACGGAAGGTGAGCAATCTTTCCCGCACCCTGCATAAGATGGCCGGGTATGGGATAGTGGAACTCCGCAAAGATAAAAAGCAGCTGAAGCCGGTTGTCGCGGCAACTGACATTCACCTTTCCTATTCAATTCTGTGACCGAAACCCATGGAACAGCATCCCAAAAGAGGAGTTTTTGATGTTCAATGAAGACCTGCTGGCAGCACTTCAGGAGTTGCTGGATGCATCCGGTGCCATGACCAGTGGCCAGCTACCAAGTGCGACCCAACTGGAACGATACCAACGCGCCCGCGAGTGGGCACAAAGGTTACTGGATCGTGAGGAGAAGGTGAAAAATTCCCGCTTGACTCCGTGAGGTCTGAAGTTGTTTTTTCGGCGACGGGGATGTCGACGGTCCCTGGCCAGTAGAAAATGTTGGCAGGCTGGGTGGTGAGTAACTTCAGCAATTAAGACTTTGCAAGACTCTCCCCGTTAAGTTTTTAGATCTGCTACGGTCTCTGAATAGTGACTATACGTTCCATTCTTTTGTATTAAAGGTGGTTTAGGACTTATTCTTGTAATCGTTTTCATAACCAGGGGCTAGAAATATATTTTCTACTCCGTACAATGCCGCAGAATTACGTAGCCACAAGTGTATCTCATCTCTGTCTAAGCTGTGATTTTTTGAGCAATCTACATTCCATATTCGGAGTACATATCCTGCGACAGCTGCTCGCAAGTTCACATTTAGCACTCCATCCTCCATGCCGTAATCAAATTCTATGGTTTCAGGAAAATTAAGACGAGGATGGGCAATTATTTCGAGTTCAACAACTCGATTCCATTGAATATCTGATTCACGTGTCTCATGTTCTTCAATGACACTTTCAACGATGAATGGATCGGAGATACGAGTTATTACGAAATCTGTGAATCTTGCACGTTTTCGGTCAAATGCTCGGATATGCCAACGCAATCCATTATCTATCAGAGCGAAAGGAACAATTTCGCGTGAAGTCTTGCCGCTAGTAAGAGACTGGTATGTTATGTTGACAACCTTTTTCTGATGAATTGCACGAGATAGAACACTTAATACTTGCAACGATGGCTTGCTTAACCGAGTTGGGGTTTCGCAGGCTATGAATGCTTTATGAGTTCCAATGAAGTCTTCCCCAAATCCTAACGCCAACGCAGTTAGAACTTGATTGGCAGAATATTCAAACAATGGCACGAAGGTGGATTCGCGAATGTACTTTTTTGCTACGCCATCGTACGTGAGATTGTTCGGTGCCAACTGTCTATATTCAGATATATCCCTTGTAGCTGCTGCCTCTTTAATGCCGAAACGTCTTATCAAGTCATTACGAGCGATGCTTCCAAGAAAGTTCACCCTGAAATCGATGTGTGACAACCGTGTTTTTTGTGCTTGATTGATATTAGACAGTTCAATGTTGGGCATGTTAACAAACCTCCGTTCTCTTTTGCTGTTGGCCATACTTATTGGCTCACTTTAATATGTTAGATTAAGCCTATTATCGGTGACCACTGGAGTAATAGCCCTAAATAAGACTCCCCAACGGCCCTGCCTCGAAAAGTATTCTCCTTCTGCCTTGAGCTAGAAAATATACACTGACTTATAATGATCATCATATATCAAATCTATCACTATGTATACAGATAAAAAAGAGTTATTGACATCATCATTATGATGATGTATGGTGCTACCATAAAGTCTGCAGTTAGGTTAGAAAAAACCGCTTCAGCGAACACATGTTCGATAAAAGGAGATTCAAATGCCGAGATACAAAGTTGCCCATTTAAGACAACAAGGTGTCGACCTCATTATTATTCCGTTGGACTCAGCCTATAGCCATAAAAGCGATCAGGACCAAAGGGAAATCATCCTGGAACTACAGTCGCACGCAAGTGCTGCCGGGCTTGCCGGTACAGTGGTGCCGATCTGGAATTCAGGGGGGAGAATGTCATTTATTGCCCCGCAACATTGGCACCCGTTTTTTAAAAGCTTAACCTGGAACGACGCCCTGAGAAATATTAATAAAGAGATATATTGGTGAAATGTCCTCACAGGCGTGTAACGATTTTGTAGGCTCGGATAGAAATTTTGTGAGCTGCTGTATGCGCAAAAATATCATCGAAGTTGGAGGGAAGAGTGTCACTGAACAATACGGAAATCCGCTACTACGACAGCAATGTTTTGCGTTTGCCCGCTGACAAACGCAAGGAATACCACGAGCAGGTGGACAGACTCGTGGCAGCGTTAAGTAAGCAGTTGCACGACCAAACCGAGATCAAGATCACAAAAGTGGTCAAGGCTGGGTCTTTTGCGAAGTACACCATCTTACGCAAAACGGCGGAAGACCCTGTTGACGTTGATGTGGTGTTCTATATATCCGGACACAACGCCGACACGGAAACGCTAGCGAGCTTGAGCCAACTCATTTATGACGTTCTGATCAAGCTGTATCCGAACAAGTCTGTTGAGCATTTCGAGATTCAGCGCAAGGCCGCCACCGTCACGTTCGTTGGTTCGGGGTTGAGTGTAGATATCGTACCGGTGATTGAAGATCCGGGCAGGCCTGGTTATGGCTGGCAGTTCGATATTCACGATGCGACTAAGGTGCATACATGCGCACCAGGTCAGATAAAATTCGTACGCGATCGCAAAAATGTGGATGGCGATTTCCGTACGCTGGTAAGGCTTGCAAAGAAATGGCGTAATCGTGTCGAACTCAAACCGCTTAAATCGTTTACGATTGAATTGATTATGGCGCATGTCCTTTCGAAAAATGGCAAAGACGGTCCCATCGAGAAGCGTTTCCGGGACTTTTTGCTCTATATTGCACAGTCGGAACTCAAGGAGGTCATCACATTCCCCGAGAACGGCGTGGTCTCGTTATCGTTCACAGACCCGGTCGTGATTCTTGACCCGGTTTGCAATACCAATAATGTTGCTAGTCGAATTTCAGAAGACGAGCGCAAAGAAATTGTAGCTGCGGCCACAGATGCATGGGAGGTCGCGAACTTTGCATCGACCGAAGATGACATCGATCTCTGGAAAGAGCTGTTTGGCCCGCGCTTCAAGGTCAAGGAGGAAACGTGAGCCAAACCTACAGCACGACCGGAACCTACTCCGTTGCCGATGTCGAAGTCGTTATGCGCCGCGTGACGGCCGATTTGGTTATGATTGCCGGCAGTACGGGTGCCGTCACGGAAGACAAGGCGCGGGATTGGGGACACGACATCGAAGTTCTGGCTAAGAACGGTTATCTGAAAATGGTTGATCTCACGCTATCAAGCAATGGCGTGGAAAAGAAGGCAACACGCTTTGAGGTCAACACTCAGGCAGGCGCCTTCACAATGAGCCGCCCAGGCGGCGTGTTGTGGCCGACACTGCCGAATCCGGATTTGCGAATTGTTTTGTATTACACTGACGCATACGATGCTGCCGCAAAAGAAAAAATGCGAAGTAATCTGAATGTTCCATGGGTACCAACCAGCGTGGATACGAGCCACTCTACCTTGTACTCCAGTGCCAATCGTGACTACGTCAGTAACGGCTACGGCATGCAGAGAAAGGATTTTAGTTCATGAGCCAACAGAATATTTTCGACGGGAAGATTCCTCTGCCTGACGCCACTCTGGCATCGCGTGAGAAGATGCTGTTGGGCTTCGATGCACGCTATCGGAAGATCCACGACCAGTTGCGTCTCCTGCTCAATCTCGGTGAACTTGCGGCCTGGAGCAAAAAGCACCATAATAAGAAGCTCCCGCTCTGCGATCTGGTAGCCGAGCAGTACCCACTGGCGATATTTCACGGGGATGTCGGTACAGGCAAAACCGCAACGGCGGAATGCATCGCCAATCGCCTAGCAAAGGAATCACATACCGAAGATTCCCTATTGTTTAAGCTCAGCAACCGCGTGCGCGGCAGTGGCAAGGTGGGTGAAATGGGCACACTGTTAACACAGGCCTTCCACGAAGTCACTCAGTCGGCTGGCAAGACTCGCCGGGCCGTCCTGATCATCGATGAAGGTGACTCACTGGCTGCTTCGCGTTCGCAGGAGCACAGCCATCACGAAGACAAGGTGGCCGTCAATACCTTGATCCAGTGCGTAGATGATCTGCGTCGTTTCGGGGGCCGGGTTGTCGTGTTCTTATGCACCAACCGCATCTCTGCTCTGGACGCGGCTTTGCTGCGCCGTGCCGCAGTCGTCGAAGAGTTCTTGCGCCCCAATGACGATGAGCGACTCGCCCTGTTTAAGATGGATCTGGACGGGCTTGCGTTCACCGAGCATCAGCTTATCGAACTGGTTGCGGCTACCGGCCCGCACAGTAAACGTCCCGGATGGACGTTCTCGGACATTCGAACCCGGCTGTATCCGGCAGCAATGGCTAAGGCATTTCCCGACCATCCTTTGACCTATATGTATCTTCATGACGCGGTAACAGCGCTGAGTCCGTCACCGGTTTTGGAGGACAAATAATGGCAAGGTCATCGCTATTTGGACGCCGTATTCACATCACAGGCAGCATCTCAAGCGATGTCGCTGAAGCAGCAGCGGAAAAAGTGGTCCGTGCGCGTGAGATTGTGGGGGCATTGGTCAAAGACTTGCTTCGAAAAGGGGCATGCTTCGTCATCCCGGTCGACGCTGAAAAGAAACGACTGGACGGTTTGCCCATCTGCTTTGACTGGTTGATCTTGGACACGATTCGAAATAACTTGCATACGCGTCCCGCAGATGCCCCCAATCCGTTAGTGGTCGCTGTGAAACATCACAAAAACGAAGACCAAATTCCTGAGCAGTTTGCCGGAGTCTGGGACGAGCTCCGGTGCTCTGCTTTGGTTCAGATCGAAAGCGCGGCACACTGGAATATGAACAGTAAGCGAATGGAGGCTCAAGCGCGGCACGGCGACATTCTTCTTGCACTTGGTGGAGGTGAAGGCGTGTTGTTTCTTGCCAATCTCTACCACGATGCCGGCAAACCGGTCATTCCTTTGAACCTAAAACTCGGACCAGCAAACACGGGTGCGCTTCGGCTGTTCGAGTACGGCCTGTCTGGTAAAAATGCGCAACGCCTATTTCAGACGGAAGTCGGCACACCTCCGCATAGTTGGCTTAATCGGATTGAGATGCCTGCACGAAAAGGAGTTGCAGACGGTTTGCGAGATCTGATGGCATTGCTGGAAGAACTGATTCCCCCAAAGGCCTTCGTTGTCCGGTTGCTTGATCCTAAACACTCCGACTACAACGATGTCCAAAACTTCTTCGATACTGTGGTGCAGCCGGTTATCGAGAATGAATTAGGGTACAAGTTGATGGTTGTTGACGGCACCCAAGCCTACGAATGCGCCCGTATCGATCAGGAAATATTCACTAAACTGCATCGTAGCAGCGTGGTGATTGCAGATATCACTGGTCTGCGCCCCAATTGCTTTTTGGAGCTAGGTTATGCGATGGGTCGTGGGTTACCAACCATGGTGCTCGCAAAGGATGGCACTGAGCATCCTTTTGACATCCATTCATTTTCCGCCCACCACTGGAAAACGACAGGCGGTACAGAAGACCGCCGACGCGAATTTCTCATCCATTGGGCTGCAATTAAAAGCCGTCCACTACTCGTGCCAACGGAGCCACTTATCCCATGACTAGCAAACGCGAAGTATTTATATCGGTTGATGTTGAAACGGCAGGTCCTATTCCAGGCGAATACAGCCTTCTGACAATAGGTGCGTGCAACGTTTCCGATCCAAAGCAGACGTTTATGTGCGAGCTGAAGCCGACCACGCGCAATGCCGACCCAAAGGCGTTAGAAGTCACCGGGTTGTCCTTGGACAGGCTGGAGCGCGATGGTCTTGAAGCTGCTGTTGGGATGGGTGAGTTTCGAGATTGGGTCTTGCGCGTCGCGGGAAAGGATTGCGCTCCAGTGTTCGTCGGTTTCAACGCAGCGTTCGATTGGTCATTCGTCAACTATTACTTCCATCGTTATTTGAGTGAAAACCCTTTCGGCTTTGCCGCTCTCGACATCAAATCGATGTACATGGGAGCGTCAGGCTGCAGCTGGGCGAATACGCGATCCAGTCAAATTGCGGCGGACTTGCATCCGAATTTGAAGGGGAATCATGACGCCCTTCAAGATGCACAGTATCAGGCAGAACTGTTTCTGTTGATTCGAGCTGTAAAGCAATAGTTTTTGGGTGTTGGATCGAAAATGTCTGTAAAAGCTGGCAGAGTGTAAGCAGTGAAAGTCTTCTGTCATCCCCAGTCTGCGGATTTCTTCCCTTCCGGTCAGCCTTCTTGCAAACGATAAAATCCCCAAATCCACTCATCTTCACATGCCCTTAGGTCGCGATGGATTCCTTGAGCGTTTCCATGCGAGGTCCACCTAAATTCAATGGATTTTTTTGGTAAAAAGAGCCTTTGTGTGAAGCCAGTAAATACTGCATTTACTGAACATTCATCGACTTGGCAATAAATTCCGCAAAAGGTTTTATTTCTCCCCGCGAACTCGCCGCTTCCAAAGCTGCCATGTAATCACTGCGCTGTTCAATCCGGATCACCGTCCACGGATACCCGCCAGAAGCCAGCATGGCATTCATAAGAAACCGCCCCAATCTGCCATTGCCATCGAAATACGGATGGATGTACACAAACAGAAAATGTCCCAAAACGGCTCGTACGGCTGCGTTGGGTTCAGCCTCCAACAGGTCACACAGTTCCGGCATCATGTCGCGGACTGCATTCTGGGAAGGGGGAACATGGGTTGCCCCCCTGATAAAAACCTTGTCAGTCCTGTATCCGGCCAGATCCGCCGCTTTGAGGAAACCGGCATCAACGTTTGGCGAGAAAAGGTTGCGATACCATGAAGCGTGATCCTGGCGGAAAGCGGCGCCAGGGTTTTTCCCTGTCAAAATGCTTCTGATCGTGGTCTTGACCTCATTGTGAGCGAGCCAGTACCCGTGTGCCGCCATGGCGTTTTTCATTTCCGCATCAGAATCATTACTATCCGGATTCCAGTCACCGGTAGCGACCTTTTGAATAAGTTCCGGAGTGACTCGATACCCCTCAATGGAGAGAGAGTGATAGGCATCGGTTTTGTAGTTTTCTTCAACTACATTCATGAACTTCTCAATGTCAGACGGGATGCCAGGTTCATGTGGAAAATAGTCGAATATGGTCTCTCGCATGGCTTGCCACATTAAACGCATCCGCAGGACATAGGGCGATTGCGCTCTGGTGAATGCCAGAGTCGGCGGTGCAACACTGAATGGATTTGTCTCGTTGACCACATGTCCTGCTGCTCTCATGGTTGCCAGTACATTATCCGCCAACTCTCCACGACCAGATGCCCGCAAAGCTCCGACAAGGCGCCCGGCAACACTGCTATGCCCTCCTTCAAGCAGTTCCCTGTTGAGATCCGACGCGTCCCGCAACTGATGAAGTGCGATATGGGCATCATGGGCATAGGTAGTGAAAAACGCTTCCGGCACACGGACGAGAGCCACCGCAAGTGTCAGAACTCGGATTCGCTCCACCATCTGGATTTTAGCTGCAGGAACAAAATCCTTTGCCTTGTAGTCTAGGATCGAGCAATTGTCAGGCAGCTTCAATAAGCCGTTTTGTCCAAGCGGAGAATGAATAACAACCTGCTGCGGCGTAATGGTCTTTCCCGAATGCAGAAATAATGAGTATTCAGCTGACACATGCCATTGTTCACCAAACCGCTCTGTGCAATAGCCCTGGATGAAGTCACGCATCGCCGCATACCAGGGTGTGCTGTCACCGGTCTCTTCGCCGGGCCTGCATGGCATGTACCACCCCTTGACAATCGGTCGCAGGAAGCCATTCTTGACAAGACTTTCCCGCTGCATTCGAGTCAGGTCACCCGACTTTATGGCGGTTTTCTCGTCATCCTGCAATCTCTTCAAGGCTGTTAGAGCATCGGCAAGCCTGCGTTGTGCTGGAGTTGTAGCCATTGCAATCCCTCTTTCATCGCTAGATTATTCTGTCTCACTGTAGCTAGGTTATTCAGTGTTGTCAACGCTAGATTATTGTGTCATGTCATCGCTAGATTATTGTGTATGACAAAATAAAAATAGGCGACCACAAGGGCCGCCTCTATCCAGGCCGGACGGGTATGTCCGGCCTGAAGACTTTATAGGGTTTCACTCCTGTATCAACGCAACTGCCAGAATGATCGTACCTATCAT
>Ga0209212_1002763_pt1 | contig 24282 bp, 31 predicted proteins | sample RifGroC2_FD_183996 | JGI IMG/M metagenome (GOLD analysis project Ga0209212, IMG submission 183996) | Groundwater microbial communities from Rifle, Colorado, USA - Groundwater C2 (SPAdes) (version 2) | ecosystem: Environmental > Aquatic > Deep subsurface > Groundwater | place: Rifle, Colorado... | reverse complement strand
CTTTTAAGTTCATCCTCTGCATAAGAAATTTTCCCCTGCTGAAAATAAACATTTGCCAGCGCCAGCCGCGGCTCCATACTATTACTTTTAATTGAGAGTGCTTTTTTATAGGTCTCTTCTGCTGCCAAAATATTTTTATTCGCCAGATAAATGCCTGCTGCTGACATATAAGGCTTTATTGAATCAGGGTTTGTTTTGAGAATATCTTCTATGATGGTTAATGCTTTACCAAAATCATTTTTTCCAGCGAAGGCGTTAGCTATGAGTATTTTGGCATCCTGATTATTAGCCTCTTTTTTAAGGACTAACTCTGCCTTTTCTTTTGCCTTATCAAATTCACGGGAGAGAAGGTAAAGTTCACCTACTTTCAAATGCGCATCCATGAGATTTGCATCAAGCTCAATTGCTTTGCTAAATTGCTGGAAAGCAAGCTGAAGGTTTGGAATACTGCCAAGCCTTAAGTATGTAATACCGAGGTTATAATGTCCCTGTACATTTTTTGGGTCTATTTGAATAACATTCTTAAATTCAATAACAGCTTCTCTATATTGAGAGGAGTTGAGATATTCCCCCCCTTTTTTCATGTGGCGGTTAATCTTTTTCTCCTTATTCATGTAACAGGCAGGAAAAACAGCAATTATAATTGATAGGATAATGAGGTTTTTTAAGCAGTAATTAATACCTTTTGATGATTTTCTCATAAAATTTTAAGATAACCTAAATATCTTCAAAAGTCAAGCAAATGTTAGCGAAGCTAAAGCCTCGCACTACGAGACTGTGCAATTTGGAGTGTAGTGCGAAGCTTTAGCTTCGCCTTAATTTAAAATCTACAGGTATGGGCAGTGCCTGACTGGTTATTATTTGGGGGAGGTTGATAATAAAAAAGGGTATCTACATTTAAGCAGACACCCTTTAAAGTTTAATGAAGTATAATTAAGCTTTAATCCTTTTTCTGCCAAATACTCCTACACCAAGAAGTCCAGCGCCGAGGAGAAGCAGGGTGCCAGGCTCAGGAACTGACTCAGGAACTTCTGAGTAAGCATCAGTATATGCCCAACTTCCAAAGTACAAATATCCTGACTCATCACCATCTTCAACAGAGAATGTAATTATCCCGGTACCGTTTTTAGAGCCACTTGTGCTGCCAATTCCTCCTATATAGTCTTCTAAGTAATCATAATACTCATCATCGTAGTCGCTGTCAATATGCAGGTAAGCATAGATATCTGTGTATGAGTATGCATAATCATTGCTGTCGGTCCCGCTCATGCTTATGGATATGGTATATGGGAATGTCATTATCAAATCACCAGTACCCGACAGGGTAAAATATCCCCCTTGTTCCGCATAAGTATATCCACTACGAAGAACAGAACCAGAATCCCCATGCGACTCGGTATGAGACGATGCAGACATCGCCTGTTCCGTTGTGGTTGACGCGTCATCATCGTTGCTCCCCTCTGCCTCAGTTACGAGGTTTGACGCCGAGGTATCAGCAATGCTACTGATATAATCCGCATCATAGTACAAACCCGAAACAGGGCTATAACTATGTGTATAAGAGTCGCTCCATGAATCCATCCATGTAAAACTCAAACTTCCTGTGGTCGCAATTGACCATCCGGTGATGCTGGACTGTGCATCGGCAATGGCAAGTGCATACGCCGAACCGCTCATTCCAAAAACAACAACCGCCGTCATAGTGGCTACTGCGACTATTATTTTTATCTCTTTAATTATCTTTTTCATTAGTTTTTACTTCCTTTTTTTAAATCATAATCAGGTTAAAGTTTAATGAAGTATAAATTAAGCTTTAATCCTTTTTCTGCCAAATACTCCTACACCAAGAAGTCCAGCGCCGAGGAGTAATAAAGTTGCAGGTTCAGGAACTGCTGTGTTTACTATATCAGTGCTCATAACTGTAATTGGGCCACCAAGTGGAAGTGGATCAAATCCGATTGAAAAACCAAATAACTCAAAAGGAGTACCGGGAGCAATACCTAATGCAAGCAAAAGACCTGTGTCTTTTATGTCTACTCCACTAGCGTAAATCCCGCCAGGGGTAAACGCAAAGCTTGTGAATGAACCCGACAGTAATGTTGTTCCATCCGCTATACTGAGAGAAGAGATACCACCAACAATCGTGAGCCAATTAGTAGATGGCCCGTAAGAAAAACTTAACAAGGCAGTAGAACCTGTGAATCCAACCCCGGTCCCTGAAACATCATAGACTCCATCCACTGTAGTCCCGTCTACAGTCATGCTGCCAATTAAAATACCCGTTCCTGTTATCGTCGTCCCTGGTGTTATTGTACCCCCTATACCATCAATGCCTGTGTTAAAATCTATGATAGGTACCGCATGAACAGGAACCGCATAAAGCATTATAGCCAGCACTGTCATACAAATAATAGACCTTACCATTAACCACTTTCCCAATATTTTTGATATCTTCATAATTTTTACCTCCTTTTTTTCTTTAAAGTTTTTTAATGCTTTTACCTGCTATGCTTTTTGACCTTCTTCCTATAAATCCGAGAACTGTTAAGCCAGAGCCAAGGAGTAATAGAGTACCTGGTTCTGGTACTGCTGTGTTTATTATGTCAGTGCTCAGAACTTTAATTGAGCCACCAAGTGGAAGTGGATCAAATCCGATTGAAAAACCAAATAACTCAAAAGGAGTACCGGGAGCAATACCTAATGCAAGCAAAAGACCTTCATCTTTTGTGTCTACTCCAGTAGCCATAATACCTGTACTAGGAAAATAAGTTAAGCTTGTGAACGAACCCGACACCAATGTTGTTCCATCCGCTATATTGAGAGAAGAGATACCACCAACAATCGTGAGCCAATTAGTAGATGGCCCGTAAGAAAAACTTAACAAGGCAGTAGAACCTGAGGCTCCAACCCCGGTCCCTGAAACATCATAGACTCCATCCGCAGTAGTCCCGACTGCAGTCATGCTGCCAATTAAAATACCCGCTCCTGTTATCGTCGTTCCTGGTGTTATTATACCTCCTATACCATCAATGCCTGTGCTGAAATCTATGATAGGTACAGCACGAACAGGAACCGCATAAAGCATTATAGCCAGCACTGTCATACAAATAATAGACCTTACCATTAACCACTTCCCTAATATTTTTGATATCTTCATTTTTCACACCTTTCTTTCGTTAAAGTTTAATGCTTTTACCTGATGCTGTTTTGTATATGATGCAACTGCCATGCCAGAATTATACAGCTTACCAAACCCATTGAAATATAAGATTTTTTAGAAATATTCTAATACGGATATTTTTCAATTTTATAACTTTGTAAAAAAAATGGACACCAGAGTATTAATAAAAGGAGCACTTTCCGGGATTATACCCATACAACTCTTTGAAATATTTGAGATTTGGACTAAAAATGGGATAAATTATATAGTATGTAAAGGAAACTTACACATTAAATCATTTTTTTACATTTTCACAAGAGATTTCAGGGGCAATTCTCTTAACAGGTCTTTCTTTAAAGATTTATTTTTATTTTTTTATTAGATGGATTTAAGAAAGATGGAGATTGTAAAGATGTTGTTGTCTATACTCATCGCTCAACGGATTGACACAGATTTTAAGAAAAAATTTTATTTGTGTTCATCCGTGTTTATTTGTGGCTGCTTTTATATTTTTTTCTTTAGTCTGTGTGAGTCTGTTGCTGATTCTTTTCTTTTCAGATTTATTCGGGTTAGGTCTTCAAAGTTACAAACACTCCAAAACCTAAAAGGCCTGAGGCGAGGAGAATAAGTGTTGAAGGCTCTGGAACCGTAACCTCTGCACGTCCGTTAATAGAGTCGTTTCCACAGGACATGGTCCAATGAGCATCCATAATAAAAGGATTGCTGCCCGCTATTCCGGAAACATCAAATGTTGCTATCTCATAGTAATAATGATTTGATGAAGTACCACCATCACCCGTTGCAATAGTGATATCAGCTGCCTTAGTTCCGGTTGCCATTGCAAAAGGACTGCTTGCAGAAATAAAAGAAGAATACATATCATTATTCCATGTTGTTACAGAATATAATCCGGCAGCATGTACACCTCCTGTTCCCACATTATCCAACTGATAATCCTTGGTTACATGGCCAAAGTCTATAGCGTATTCATAGCCATTAGCCGTGCTTCCATCAAACGATAGGGCTATATCTCCGGCATAATATTTATATGATGAATAAGTTTGCACACCAGTAACAACATTGAATCCTGCCTGTAAGCCTATTGACAGGGTTGAACCTTCAATCTTGTAAAAGAAATATTCGGCATCAAAATACTGACCTCCATAACCAGGTGCTAATGTTCCATCATCATTAGCAAACATATTCCAGCCGTCACCTGTAAATACACTCGCAGACGATGTAAGCGGGGCATACGATGTCGCCCATGCAGGAGAAGCAACCACCATAATAATAGCAACTGTCGCCAGATTGTAAAGCAGCTTCTCTTTAATAGTCTTTTTCATCAGATATTGTTTATGAATAGCAGATAAACGTTGAATGGCTCTCCAGAAAATCATTGAGGGCAGAAATGGCAAGGGCTGACGCCTCAGTCTCGTCAGAACATATATGGACTGATTCACAATAAAATATATCCATCAGCTCATCTATAGTCAGAGAGTTGTAAGCCCTGATATCTTCCTTTAGTCCATCAACATATCCCATAGCTCATGCCTCCTAAACTTTGATATATAATTTTGCAAGCTTCATGCCAAAGAATGGGGTAATAATCGTATACCAATTAACCCATTAAATAATAAAGAGATATTTTGATTAGAAGGGCAATTAAAGTTAAGGCCATAGGGCATTTTTATTTAGAGTGTAAAAGATATGGACACCGAAGAACTATTTGTATTTACAAAACAATTAAAAATATTTATAAAACAATAGGTTAGCAATAAGAAAGTGAAAAATGCAGTGTAAAAACAATCTACACAAGAGAAATGGTAGGCTAAGTATCTGATTTTATTTTGTATTTCTTTATGAAATGATATATGGTAGGTCTGCTTAAACCAAGTTCATCTGCAGCCTTGCTAATATTGCCTTGATATTTAATAATTGCCCCTTTTATAATGCTTGCTTCAAACTCTTCTCTTGCCTTTTTCAGGTCAACAGACTCCAGTTCCGATGCCGCTGCTTCAAGACCGAGGTCAAAAGGGGTTATAACAGAACCCTCAGTAAGGGTAATGGCACGGCGAATTTTATTTTCAAGTTCTCTTACATTTCCGGGCCAATTATATTTATCAATAGAGGCTATTGCCTCGCCACTCAGCTTTTTACTCTTACCTGAAGCATATTTCATAAGGAAAGTCTTTGATAGAAGAATTATATCATCTCCCCTTTCCCTTAACGGCGGGAGGTCAATAGGAACAACTGCAAGCCTGTAATAAAGGTCTTCCCTGAAGTTTCCTTCTACTATCAGCCGCTTAATATCTTTATTGGTTGCAGCAATAATCCGGACATCAAGCTCTATCCCCTCTCTTCCTCCAACTCTTTCTATTATCTGGTCCTGAAGAAATCTCAAAAGTTTAACCTGCAGGGAAAGCGGCATATCCCCAATCTCGTCCAGAAAAAGTGTGCCGCCATGAGCAAGCTCTACCCTCCCCTTTCTCTGAATATGCGCCCCTGTGAAAGCCCCTTTCTCATGTCCAAAGAGTTCACTCTCCATGAGATTTTCAGGCACTGCCCCGCAGTTTATAGCGATGAATGGTTTCGCCTGCCTTATACTTTTGCTATGGATAGCCCTTGCAGCCAGTTCCTTCCCTGTCCCGCTTTCACCTGTTATCAAAATCGGCACATCAGTTGTTGCCACCTTCCGGATTATGCTAAATATCTCCTGCATCATGGGGCAAGATCCGATAATTTCATCTGCGAAAGACTGCTGTTGAAGTTTTTCTTGCAAATGGCGATATTCCGATTCAAGCTCTTTCACATAACTGGCTCGTTTCAATATGACCTTAATTTCCTCAATATCTATTGGTTTTGTAAAATAATCATGGGCTCCGATTGAAATTGCCTCAATGGCAGTAGATTTCTCCGGGTTTCCTGTAACTACAATAACTTTAATAGCAGAGTCATATTGTAGTATCTGACCTAAAATACGAAGTCCTTCCTTTGCATTTTCAGGGTTAGGAGGTAAACCCATATCCAGAGTTACAAGGGGAGGATGCTCAGACTTAATGAGCCTCATAGCCTTATCCCCATCAGCAGCAAGGAATACCTCATAATCTGTATTCAAAGCCCATTTCATCTGGGTTCTGATAGATTCATCATCATCTACAATCAAAAGCTTGGGCTTCGCAGGGGATGAGGTATCAGGGTGTAGGGTATCAGGGTGTAGGGGGTAGGGTGTAGGGGGTAGGGCCGGCATAATCAATCCTCCATCAAAGATTTTATTAGATTGCTAAGCATTTTTGATACTTCTTCTTGCAAGGAGTACAAAACATGATAATTACCATCTTCAATCATTTTAAAATCTTTTGATAAAGATAGCAAGGTTTCAAGTTCGCTGCATGAACCTAAAGCTATATGTAAGAACTGAATGTATTCTTTCCTGCCTCTCCTCCGATAACCTTCTGCGATATTGCACGGTATAGAGACGGCACACCGCCTCATCTGTGAAATTAACCCAAACTTCTCTTCTGGCGGAAACTTACAAGTTATCTGATACACTTACAAGGATAGCTCATATGACTTCTGATAAACAATAAGTTCCTTATAGCTTTTCATCCCTACCCCCTATATCCTATCCCCTACACCCTACACCCTATACCCTATACCTATACCCTACACTGGCAGTCTCACAGTAAATATCGTTCCTTTCCCTTCCTCACTATCAACCTTAATCTTTCCATTATGCGCCTCTATAACCGTCTTACATTGATATAAACCAATCCCAAAACTACCTTTCTTTGTGGTTTTAAAGGGCTGGAAAAGAGACTTTTCTATAAATTCCTTTGACATCCCTATCCCATTATCAGAAATCATTATATCTACATAGGTTCCATTTAATGAAGCCTTTATTTTAATTTTACCATCTCTTTGTATTGATTCATAGGCATTTGATAGTAGATTAATAAATACCATCTCCATCGCCTCAGGGTCAATGCTGACAAGAGGAATACCATCTATCTCCTCTGTAACCACTACATTTTTGGTATTATTGCTCACAGGCATCCTCTTTAATACCTTATGAACCATTCCTTTTAATTCCACACTCTCCTTTTTAAGTTCAATATCCCGTGGTAACGAAGAAAGCCTTTCTATTAATTCTTTCATTCTAAAAACTGTATCTTCAATAGTCTTCATGGCGTCCTTCTGAAATTCAGGATTCTCCATATTATATTTTGCATTCTGACTGACGAGGGAAAGGGAATTGGTAAGGTTTTTCAGGTCATGCACAATAAATGACACCATTTTATGAAAGGACTCTATTTCTTTGCTTGCTATAAGTTCCTGGTTGAGCCTGATATTTTTTATCTGGACTGCCGCCTGGGTTGTTACTGCCTTTAGAAACCCAAAATCATCCTTTCTGTAAGGCTCGCCGGGAATATCCTTTCCCTGCAAAAGAAATCCCACAATCTCATTGCTTGCAATCAACGGGGAACATAACTCTGCCCCTGTTTCAGTGAGCAATGCATTAATCTCTCTATAGTTTTCGCGTGATGAGGCTTCCCCGTTTTTAAGAGCATTAATAGAGAACGGTTCCATATTAAACTTTATATACTGAATAATTGGATGGGAGTTTTCTATTCTGGTATGCCCTATCTTTAAATTACTGTCGGTCAGATAATAATCATTTGTAACAGGATTATAAATCCATAGAAATATCTCTGTTACACCCATAGTATCTGAAATCATTCTTATTAAAGTCTTATATACCTCTTCTACAGACCTCTTTGAACTTACCCTTTCAATTGTCTCCATCCATTTATCCCTGAACTCATATTTTTGCCTGTAGAAATGTCTGATAATAAATAGCTGCACCTTCCTTTTCAGCTTTTCAGCAAAGAGAAGAAAAACCAGCGATAGTATAGAGACAAATATAAAGAGAGGTATAAAGAAATAATCAAAGGGCGTTTTGAAATACTTTATACCATAGGTAACAATACTGACAGACAGAAGGTATAAACCAACAATCAAGACGGTGAGTGAGTTATATATAACATAACGGGATATAGATATATCCACATCAAGAAGGCGATTCTTCACAATAAACAATGCTATGATGGACACAGAGATAATAACGGCTGCTGAAAAAACAGGGATAGTCTGTGCTGTCAATGAAGAAAAGAGCAATGCCTGAGTAGAAAGAAATATAGAAAAAGCTAATATAGCCCCAACTCCAAAGAGGACATACTTTATATGCCGCCTCTGAATACCCTCCGATGAACGAAGGGTATTCTCAAGATGAATAAGATTAAGCACTAACCCTATAATAAGGTATATATAGAAATACCTCCCGAAAGGTCCTAAAATAAAGTAGGTATTAATAATATCTATGGATTCAGTATCAGGGGATGGAATGGAAACAAAAAGGGGTGATGTTGTCAGGATGCCAAAGATAAATGAAATGACAGCCATAGCAACAAGTATTGGAAGCCATCTATGTAATATATCCACATGATTTGCCCTTGCAAAATTAAGACTAAATATCAGCCAGGTTACAGGTAAGAGTGCCTCTCCAACTAAGGTAATATGGATACCAGAGGATATAAGTGCAGGTTTAAAATCTGATAAGAGTATCAATGCATGTCCAGTTTCAATTATAACGAGGCTTAACATTCCAAGGACAAATCCTATATTTGTAGGATGTCCGGGGTTGCGAAAAATTATAAATATCCCCAGACTGATACATAGGAGAATGCTTAATGCAGGCAGTATAGCGAAATAACCAAGCACAGATGCTCCTCTACAAAAGAAACTGAATTATTACTCTAATGCTCTATAATTCAAGATGTTTCTACAAAATAATATTACAAATTAATGGAGATATCAAGAGAACAAAAACCTGATTTAACCACGGATTAACACAGAGGGCAAAGCCCGAAGCTTGTCCTGAGCGTAGCGAAGGAACTCAATGAGATTCCTCGCTCTACTCGGAATGACAATTTCGTGGTAATTTTTATAATTTCTTTGACATCAAGAAAAACGCTGAAGGAAAAAGAGGCGGTAGCGGAATAATTGACAGCCAACTTTTAAGTTATTACCATAATCAATCTCTTGAATATCCATAATCCGGCAAAACCTGCTCCCAGTAGTAATACAGTTGAAGGCTCTGGAACAGGGGTGCAGTCATGACAACTCTCGGCATCATGGGAAAACGGCGCAAAACTGGAGATATCCACATCACCATTATTCTTAATGGTCTCGTTGTAAAGGTCAAAATGGATTATATAATCAGAGTCAAGATTAGAGGTATCAACTGTAAAGGCGGCATAGTACATGCCCGTCCCTGTTGAAGGTATTTCCCCTCCCGAGTCTGCTCTATCAGCAGTATTATATTGACTTATCTGATCGCCGCTGAACTGAAATCCAAATTCAGAAAAATATGTTTCAAATATGCCGTGTCTGCTGAGGTCGCCAGGGTCAAATCCCTGCGTGACAACAGTCTCCAACGGTGGGACTCCGTATGTCATGTCCCCTGTTACTTCTATATCATTCCCCTGAAAAGTGAAAAAACCAATATCTACAGGTTCAGACGTTCTGGGTGATAACGCAGCGGATATATAATAAGTATCACCAAGAGAATTATGACTGTTAGTTATTAAATACGCATATATGGTGAATGATGAATTCGCTGATACAATAGTATCCGTAGACGAATCATAGCTGCCCCCCCCTATATCAAGTTGTAGTGTGGGTATCGCTTGAACATTAACAGCATACAGATTAGTAATAATACCGCTTAAAATAATCAATAATATCCTTTTAAATCGCATAAAGTTACCTCCCTATAATCTATTACAGTAATAAATAAGCAAATATTATACCATAGACAAAATAATACCTGCCATGCATTGCAACTAACTGATTATTAAGCATATTTACTCTATAAAAAATTAGTCAAGGAAAAACCTGCTTTAAATATAGACATAAAATTGTAAATTGATTTTACACTTAAATCGCATTATGAACAAAAACATAATAAAACATTGTAAATTGGTTTTACACTCAAATCGCATAAGAATTAAAAATAATATTGTTTCTCTAATTTTTAAAGCCTGTTGAACCATATTTCAGAGACGCTATAAAAACCCTATGAATATATCCCCCGCTAAAAGAACCCAATCCATCCGCAAAAATATCAAAAGCTGAAGCATCCCTCATAGGCACAAATGATTGATGTATCTCATCTGTGATTCCATAAACTGATGCAGCAATCCACCCAATCAGAACATAGCGCCTGACGCCTGAACTTTTTAAACTGTCCGTCATTAAAAAACCTAAAATTGCATACTCTATAAAATGGATAATCTTATCAGCGTCATAAGGTAGTTCATATTTAATTGGTTTTGAAAGAGAAGAAAAATAAAAAATTAAAACCATATAAAAAATTGTCCCCATCCAACCCAAAATTATTTTTGTTTTCATTTATCTTCCTCATGCCATAATCACCTTATTGCTTTTTATTCCGCTCTTACCTATTAGATTCCTCGTATCAACTATAAGGTTAGAGTTTTCCACAATGAATGTTGCATTGTAATCTGAATGGTCAGTTGCAATAATTACACAGTCATATTTTGCCATGTTATCGGATGTCAATTCAATTGATATTTTTTTAATCTTGTGCTTTCTCGTCTTAGGCGCCTTTGGAACATAAGGGTCATTGTAATCAACAAGTGCACCCTTTTTTTCCAGCAGCTCAATCAATCTGAATGAAGGCGATTCCCTCGGGTCATCAACATCTTTTTTATATGCAAGTCCTAATATCAGTATCCTTGCCCCTTTTATGCTTTTTCCATTTTCATTTAATGCCTCCATGGTCTTTTGAACCACATAGTAAGGCATATGTGTATTTATCTCCCCTGCAAGTTCAATAAATCGTGTTGAAAAATCATACTCTCTTGCCTTCCAAGTGAGATAGAACGGGTCAATCGGAATGCAGTGGCCGCCAAGTCCTGGTCCGGGATAAAATGCATGAAAACCAAACGGTTTTGTCTTTGCTGCCTCTATTACCTCCCAGATATCTATTCCCATATTGTTAAACAGCATCTTGAGTTCATTCACAAGGGCAATGTTCACTGACCTGTAGATATTTTCAAGGAGCTTTGCCGCCTCTGCAACCCTTGTAGAGGATACTGGCACTGTCTTTACCACTATCTGGCCATACAAGGTGTTAGCAATTTCAAGGCATTTTTTTGTATATCCGCCTACTATCTTCGGGATTGTGCTTGTTGAAAAATCTTTATTATTCGGGTCTTCCCTCTCAGGTGAAAAGGCAAGATAAAAGTCTTCTCCTGCCTTTAATCCAGATTCCTCAAGTATCACTCTCATGTCTTCATCAGTAGTACCCGGATATGTGGTTGACTCAAGAACTATGAGCTGTCCCCTGCGAAGATACCGGGCTATTGTCTTTGTTGTATTAAAGACATAAGACATATCAGGCTCACGGTATTTATTTAATGGAGTTGGAACACAGATGATGACGCAGTCCATTTCCGACAAACGGCTGAAGTCGCTTGTCGGAGTAAAAAGTGATGAGTGCTGAATAATAAGTGATGAATTGATGTGCTTGATATAACTCTTACCCTGTTTGAGCAGCTCTACCTTTTCATTATCCACATCAAAGCCATTTACCTGAAAACCCCTCTTGCAGAACTCTATAACAAGCGGCAGTCCAACATAGCCAAGCCCCATGATGCCAATCTTAACCTGTTTTGTTTTAATCCTTTGAATCAGTTCCATTGCGCCCCCTTTTTTATATTAGTGTTAAGTTTCGGACCTCTTCAATAACCAGAGAATACCTATCAACATTATGATTATCGGCATAAAGAAAACTATACCACCGCCTTTGTGAAGCCAACTGTGAGTAAGAAATTTGCTGTCAACATAGTTTCCTAATAAAGTAAGCACTGTAACCCGAATTCCATTTTTAATGATTATAAGAGGTATAATTGAGAGAAGCAGAACAGCCTTTCTCCACCAACTCCTCAGGAACATTTGCTCCAAAATGACGCCGATAATCACAGTAGCCATACTTGAACGGATTCCACTGCACTCTTTTGCTACCTCAATACTAACATTTGAGAGCTGGAATATCAATCCCTCCCTAAAAACAGTTATCCCTATCAACTTGAAGAATATGGAGGCAACTTCAGCAGTGCCAACCTGCAGGAAAAAGACTATCTTATCTACTACATATGTTGGAATAGGAACCATAAACACAAGAAACAGGAGGGGGAATAAGGCATTTCGGAAAGTCTTTGTCCCATAAAAGAAAATTAAACCTCCCGTCCAGGATATCAAGGCTGACGAGACTGTGATAAATAAATAATCATTTTGATTCAATTTGATTTGTTGATTTATGCCGAGCAGATAGAATATAATTCCAGCAATGGTCAGAATAGTTCCCGCAGCAAAAGAATATTTCTTATTTGCAAATATGGTCTTTCTCTTTGAATACACAAAATATCCGCTTATCAGAGGAATTAAAACCATATGGGAGTAAAGCTCATTGTTAAATGAAAGAATAATCAGGCGGCTAATCGCTGAGTAGAAAATTATCAGTATTGTGACACTGAAAAATAAAAATAGAATATTTCTTGGTATCATAAATCTTGCCATACTCATAACATTATTCCTTGTTGGACTCTGGCCATTCAGATTCTGGCCTGAAAATAAGGTAGAATGGTTAAAAGATAAAAATGGAATTCGCTTCCATAAGCCGGGAATCATATATAGCCCTGAACCATTAAAAGTTTCAGCACAAAACCCTCTTCATAATGGCGAAATCACCATAGACATCTGGTTACAGCCGGAGACAGAACCAGCCCATGGTATAGCACATATACTTACCTTCTTTGACGGCACAAGGTCTGAAAACCTCATCCTTGCCCAGTGGAAATCATGGCTAATTATCCGCAGCAAGAATATAACTTCGCCGAACAGAAAGAAATATAAAGAGTTCGGTGCGGCTAATGCATTACAAAAGGGCAAATTAAGATTTATCACTATTACATCCGGAAAAGTCGGCGCCTCCATCTATTTGGATGGCAGTCTTGCAAAGGTGTATCCAAATTACCGCTTGTCAGTGGAAAATCAAAGAACATTAGGAAACCTGATACTTGGAAATTCTTCCACAGGTAAAAACCCATGGAAAGGAAATATTAAAGGCTTAGCCATCTATAATAATTTTTTAAAACCATCGCAGGTTTCTCATAATTATACCACATGGCAGGAGACAGGCAGTCCACTGCTTTCAGAAGATGATGGCATTATAGCACTCTACCTGTTTAACGATGAAAACGGAAATTCGGTTCGCGACCGTTCACACCGGCAAAACGAACTTATCATCCCTCCAACCTTCACAGTCCTACAAAAAAAGATTCTGGAATCACCATCGGCAGATTTTAAGCTTTCCCTGAGTTATTTTGCAGATTTAGTGGTAAATATAACTGGTTTCATACCTTTCGGCATTTTTTTTACTCTCTATCTATCTCAGGTTAAAAATTCTTCCAATTATCGTACCTATCTTTTTACTGTTCTAATGGGTATGGCAATCAGCCTCACAATTGAAATCCTTCAAGCCTATATCCCGACAAGAAGTTCATCCTCCACTGACCTCATTGCAAATACTTTGGGAACAGCTATGGGCGTTGTTATTTTTCTCCTTAATAGTTCACCACGGAAGAACACGGAAAATCACAGAGTAGAAAGAAAATGATAATTTAATATTGCATTCTGTACATTTACTCAAATCAAATACCACTCCACTGTTTTTTTAATCCCACTCTCAAAATTTTCCTCTGCTCTCCAACCCAGTTCTGTCTCAATCTTTGTTGCATCAATAGCATATCGCCTGTCATGCCCTGGTCTGTCCTCTACAAAGGTTATCAACTCTTTATAACTCTTATTATCTCCTATGGGTTTCAGACTATCCAGCGTCCCGCATATAGCGTTGGCAACTTCAATATTTGTCCGTTCATTCCTGCCGCCTATGTTATAAGTCTCTCCAGCCCTGCCTTTATGATACACAAGGTCTATTCCCTTACAGTGTTCTATAACATAAAGCCAGTCCCTTATATTCCTGCCGTCGCCGTATATTGGAATCGGCTCATGGGATAGCGCTTTTCGTATGATTGTTGGTATGAGCTTTTCTCCATGCTGTTTTGGACCATAGTTATTGGAGCAGTTCGTTATAACAGTATTAAGCCCATAGGTATGGTAATAGCTCCTCACAATCATATCCGCCCCTGCCTTGCTTGCACTGTATGGAGAATTGGGAGCATAAGGTGTTCTTTCGGTAAATAATCCTGTCTTTCCAAGTGTTCCATATACTTCATCCGTAGAAATATGGTGAAATCTGCAACCAATATAGTTGTCTTTGTAAACAAAAGGCTTATCCATCCAGTAGTTTTTTGCTGTGTCTATAAGAATAAATGTCCCGTTGACATTTGTCTTTATGAATACATCCGGAGATTTTATAGAGTTATCAACATGACTTTCTGCCGCAAAATGGATAACTCCTCTTATATCGTATTGTCTGAATAAATGCTCCACTAATTCCCGATTGCAGATATCCCCTCTTACAAATCTATATCGTGGATTATTCTCTACTGATTTCAGGTTTTCAAGGCTGCCTGCATAGGTCAGTTTGTCCATATTAACAATGAAATAATCATTATATCTGTCAATTAAATATTCAATGAAGTTTGAACCGATAAATCCTGCTCCGCCGGTTATAAGTATGGTCTTCATTTCAATTTCTCCATACATTTTTTCAAAGAATCATACCAGTGATTGATTTCAACATTAAAATATTTTTTGACCTTCGTTTTATTAAGCACGCTGTAATATGGTCTTTTTGCCGGCATTGGATAATCAATTGTTTCTATAGGCTCTATCCTGGTGCTAATACCTGCAAGGTCAATAATTGCCTTTGCAAAGTCATACCAACTCGCAACCCCCTCATTGGAATAGTGGTAAATTCCCATGTTATTATTTCCAATATCAGGAAGGATATTTAATATTGCATTTGCAAGGTCATGTGCATAAGTAGGCGTCCCGATTTGGTCATAGACAACCTTTAGAGCACCTTTTTCACGCGCATGTCTCATAATAGTCTTCACAAAATTGCTGCCATAAGATGAATAGAGCCACGATGTTCTGATTATAACCGCTTTGTTTGAGTTTTCAAGTATAGCCTTTTCTCCCTCATACTTTGTCATACCATATACAGAAATGGGATTTGGCGCATCACCTTCAGAGTAAGGCGTATTTTTAGTCCCGTCAAAGACATAGTCAGTAGAAATATGGACCAGCAGTATATTATCTCTTTTGGTCATCACAGCAAGGTCTCTGACTGCATCACAGTTTAATTTCATAGACAGAGCTCTGTTGTTTTCAGCCTTATCAACATTTGTAAAGGCAGCGCAGTTGATGACAACATCTATTTTATTGTTCTCAAAAAATCTGGAAAGGTTTGCAGTGTCTGTTATATCAAGGTCATTTTTATTGGTAAATATGAACTTATATCTGTAGTTTCCTGATAGTTCCCTTATCTCATTTCCAAGTTGTCCATTAGCGCCTGTTACCAATATGTTATACATATAGCCCCTCACCTAATGTCAAATAACTCTGCATGTTCCAACAATGGAAGGGCTTTGTCTTTGTCAGACAAAATGATTTCAGACTGGTCTATTCCCCATTCTATATTTAAAAATGGGTCGTTGCAGGCGATACCCCTTTCGTGCTCTTTTGAATAATAGTTGTCAACCTTATAACTAAAGACGGCATAATCGCTCAATACTACAAATCCATGCGCAAAACCACGAGGTATGAAGAGCATACGTTTATTGTCTCCAGTAAGTTCAACAAACATATGCTTCCCAAAGGTAACCGAACCTTTGCGAATATCAACTGCCACATCCAATACCTTGCCTTGCATGACATATACAAGTTTGCTCTGGGCATAAGGGGGCAATTGGTAATGAAGCCCCCTTAAAACTCCTCTGGCAGACATTGATTCGTTTTCCTGCACAAATTGAATATCACCGATATGTTTTTTAAATAAGTCAAGCCTGAAGCTCTCAAAGAAATATCCACGTTGGTCTCTCCAAACATTTGGTTCAATGATAAAAACTCCAGATATTTCCGTGCTAATGAAGTTCATCAAATGCCTCTTTCTGCAATGTTCATTAAATATTTGCCATATTGATTTTTCTCCAGCGGTTTTGCAAGTTCAAGCAATTTCTCCTTTGAAATATACCCCATCAGATATGCAATCTCTTCTATGCAGGCAATCTTTAATCCCTGCCGCCTTTCTATAACTGAAATAAACTCAGAAGCCTCAAGAAGGCTCTCATGGGTTCCTGTATCAAGCCATGCATAACCTCTACCCATAAACTCTGCCCTTAATCTCTTGGTTTGCAGATATTCTTTATTCACATCTGTTATCTCAATCTCTCCTCTCCATGAGGGTTTGATGCCTTTCGCTATGTTTATTACATCATTATCATAAAAATAAAGACCTGTTACCGCATAGTTAGACCTCGGTTTTTTCGGTTTTTCTTCTATAGATAGAACATTGCCGTCCCTGTCAAACTCGATGACCCCGTATCTTTCAGGGTCATTCACATAATAACCAAAAACCGTAGCCCCGCCTACCTTTATCACATCGTTAACTGCCTTTTTAAGCAGATTGGGCAGGTTGTGGCCATGAAAAATATTGTCGCCAAGTATCAGACAAACTGGACTACTCCCAATGAAATCTTCACCTATAATAAACGCCTCGGCAAGCCCGTTTGGACTTGGTTGTTCTTTGTAATGCAACTGCAAACCAAGGCGTGAGCCATCGCCGAAAATAAACTTAAATCGTGAAAGGTCGCCAGGAGTCGAAATAATAAGAATCTCCCTGATACCGGAAAGCATCAGCACTGAAAGAGGATAATATATCATCGGCTTGTCGTATATCGGTAAAAGTTGTTTACATACCGACAATGTAACAGGATAAAGCCTTGTTCCGCTGCCACCAGCGAGAATGATACCTTTCATATCCATCGCCTCCCATAATGCAATTTTAAGTCGCAGCAGTTTTCGATGATTTTAAGGTTCTGAATATTTAATATCCAGATATCCTCAAGAACAGTAATTGCCATATCCCAGTCAAAATATGTCTTTTCTATCTCCTTGTCATTTTTTCTTTCTTATCAACTCTCTTTTTATCTGCTTCTCTATTTATAAATTCCATTCAGATCTAATACAAATTAGATTAATAATTTATTGTTGTCAAATCTTCGCCTGCCATTCTATATCCCGACAAGAAGTTCATCCTCCACTGACCTGTAAAAGAAATTATAAAAACTACCACAAAACCTCTTATCTTCTTACCTTCTTAACCTCTTTTTTTCTTCGTGTGCTTCGTGGTTTATACAAATACCCACTCATTTTGAGAAAGAGACTATTTTGTACTATATAACAATGCTTGAGAACCTTATATTAAGAAAATAGACCTGACCACAATTTTTCCAATTTTTCAAAGTTATAATGTCCCTTTTGGAGGTAGGAATTTTTCTATGAGGCGCTTTAAGAAGGCAAGCTCATCTTTCTGTGTCTCGAGGATTGTTTCCACCTGAGTTTGTTTTTTATGCATCTGCCATTGCATACGAAGGACAAAACCGAGGATTACAATAGAAATGGTAATAAATATGCTAAACATCCAACGAAGGTCATCAAAACGGCTATTCATATCATCAAATCTTTTGTCTACCGCATCAAATCTTTTATCTACTGCCTTTATCTCCGCCCTCACTGCATTTATCTCCGCCCTTAATTCCTTAATATCTCCTTTAACCTCAACTTCCAGTTTCTTGATATCTCCTTTAACCTCAACTTCCAGTTTTTTGATATCCCCTCTAATATCTGCCAATCCCTCGATAATCTCCCTATCGGATATACGAGGGGCGACTTCTACTGCAAAGGCAGCAGAATAAGATAAAAGGGCAATAGAAAAGAATAAAAGGATAAAGAACTTCTTCATGGTTAAAGTCTAATTTAAATCGGATGGCAGTGTCAACTGGAAAATGGCAGTCTTTTTTTCTTCGTGCCCTTCGTGTCTTTCCGTGGTAAACTATTACTCATTTTGTATGTCTCAAGAAAAGTCCATTGTTTTGGACCATTTCATCATTCTTAACAAAAATTTTATTCCCTTTACTTCTTTAACATCACTTTTATCTTCACCGAGAATTGCTGGATTAGGAAGGAGTTTAAGAAGTCCCTTTTCGAATTCTTCTCATAATAGATTAATGATTCTGTATCGCCACCAATTACCATTGTTTAAAAGACTCTCATGGAAATATTGAGTTTAATGGATTTGTTATTTGAATCTATAGATATTCTTCCAACACTATCACCTCTATTTCCTTAATTTTCTTCAAGTCCCTATCATTGGTTACAAAAAGGGTCCCATCATTTTCTATTCCTGCAAGTTGTATAGCATCGGGCGTTTTTATCCCATATTGTGCTCTTAATTCTGCTGACTTTTCTGCAATTATCGGGTCTATAGAATAAGTGATAAAATTACTTGAATTCAGAAGAAATTGTCGATACTTTTCAACTACCTCCATTTTTGATTTCCTCAGAGGCTGCGTAAGAACTTCTATGAGTGTAATTACCGATGAAAAGGGACGATACTCGGAATCATCTTTTATCACCTTAAATATCTCATCTGCAATCTTCCCAAACTCCTTATGCTCCTCGATGAAATACACGATTGGAGCAGTATCAAACATTATCCTTCTATGCCCCTCGATTGCTTGCCTTATCCCCATGATGCCCTTTCCTTATTAACATATTCCTGGGCATCAATCCCATCCCAGACTTCTTTTCCTACTCCTTTTATATCATAAATATTAAGCCTTTGATCCCTCTCAATATATGTGGAAATTTCCAACATCAATTTAGAGAGAAGAATCATCTTTTCATTATTCGTAAGTTGTGAAATCTCTTTATAAATCACCTCAGACTTTGAGTTGGTCATATTAATTCCCTCCGCTTATTTATCCTCATGCGATAATTGCCATAGATTCGTTCACGCAAGTTTGGATCATTATACTCAGGAACTACCCGGCCTATCTTGGGAAATGATGCTATATCTTCGACCATTGATAGCACTTTCTCTACAAATATGCGTGCGTAAGTTTCGGAGTCCCGTGAAATATATTCGCAGATTTGCTCAAGATGGGACGCTGCTCTTGGTGCCCACCTTATTGGGAAATCCATTTAGACATGCGCTCCTTGACCTTTTGATGTGGAATACCTTTGCCCTCATCCAGTTCCCTAAGACCCGAGTCCACCTGGAGCTTGAAGTAGAGTTCAGAAAAAATATCATCGACGGTTACGTCGTCCGGCAGCTGTTGGATCATTTGCATCACCTTTTCTTTCGTGGCTATCATATTATCACCTCCTGTTTGGATTATAGGCTATAGCACCCTCGGACGCTAGTAACTTCTTTGTCCCTAACACGGTCTTCTACATGCCAGGTCACTGACAAAATGGTCATTATAATAGACAGGAATTTGCTTTTCACGGAGTAAATTATCCCGACAAGAAACTCTTTCTCCACTGACCTGTAAAAGAAATTATAAAAACTACCACAGATTTATCACAGATGGATACGGACTTAATAAACCCTTTTATTCTATCTGTGTTTATTCGTGTTCTTCGTGGTGAACTATTACTAATCATTGCTGTTGAGATTACCATGAAAAATTGAATTGACATATCCGATTTTCATGGTATACTTTAAACATGATTCAAAGAACGGAAATCAAAGAATATATTCAGGCGGCACTTAAAAGGAGTCGGGCAGTAGCTTTGCTTGGCCCTCGTCAGTGCGGTAAAACTACCTTAGCCCGGGAACTGGTTGATAGTGCTTCTCTTAATTATTTCGATTTGGAAGATCCGGAAAGTATGATCCGCCTGGGCGACCCTAAGACCGCATTCGCTTCGTTAAAAGGGCTTGTGGTCATTGACGAGGTTCAAAGGCGTCCGGACCTTTTTCCCGTTTTGCGTGTTCTTTTGGACCGCAAACCTCTACCTGCCAAATTTCTTATTTTAGGAAGTGCATCGCCTGATTTGTTACAACAGTCTTCAGAATCCCTTGCCGGACGTCTCGAGATGATCGTGATGGGTGGTTTTGGGCTTACTGAAATCGGGTTGAAGAATTATTCCCGTCTTTGGCTGCGGGGCGGATTCCCATTATCATTCCTTGCTAAGAGTGACGTTGATAGTTTTATTTGGAGAAAGAGCTTTATTCAGATGTTCCTTGAACGTGATTTGCGTCAGCAGGGCATCAATATCCCCACAGTGTCTTTGCATCGGTTTTGGACCATGCTCGCTCACAGCCATGGTCAAATATGGAATGCCGTGCCTCCCGCAAGTTCGTTAGGCGTTAGCGAGCATACTGTTCGACGTTATTTGGATATTTTGACTGGTGTATTCATGGTTCGCCAACTTCAGCCGTGGCATGCAAACATTAAAAAGCGCCAGGTCAAAGCTCCAAAAGTTTATATTCGTGATACAGGTGTACTCCATGCTTTATTAGGTTTAAAGAACGAGTCGGAAACCTTAAAGCATCCTCGATGCGGTGCCTCATGGGAAGGGTTTGTGATCGAGGAGGTTATCCGATCTGTTGATCCGGATGACATATATTTTTGGGCGACGCATAACGGCGCAGAGATTGACATGGTCTTCACAAAGGGTGGACGAATGTATGGCGTAGAATGCAAGCGCGCCGATGCGCCTGCCATGACACCATCCATACGAATCGCACTGGAGGATCTCAAACTGGAGCGTATTACTGTCATTTATCCAGGGGAGAAGAGATATTCACTTCACAAAAAGGTTGAGGTCGTGCCATTTGAAACGATCACAGGCGGAATGAAAAAAATATTCATTCAATAAGAACAAAAAAGAAAAACTTTTAACCACAGACTCCCCGACGCAGAGCGTCGGAGAATAAAACCCTAAAAGAGATTTTCGGAATTCCTTTTTTGCTTCTTTTCATTATTCCCCAAGTTTTGGAAGAAAGTGTGCAGGTTATAATTGGCTTGTTTTACAAGTTCTTCACCTGCCTTACGGACATCTTGAACAATTGGATCCCGCCACATAGTTTACACCTCCATTAGCTCTAACATCCTTCCATTTACTAAATGGTATAATTATTTTTTCAACTGCCTTGCGGTATTTGGCTATTGCCATCGCGTTCAACCCCCTTTCAGTTAATTTAAACAAATTATAGCAGATTAAAGTCTATAAAAGGTGAAGATTTGAGTGTTAAACCTCAAGCACTTTATTATCTGCCGTTGCAAGCAGTTTTCTAAAAGTCATATTTTAAGACCTGTTGTCTCCACAAATCACATAATGCAATTTTAAAATGATAAATTAATATTGCACTCTATACATTTCACTTTTTCCTGTCCTTATCTGCAATCTTACGAACTGCAATCTGTTCACGTGCTATGCGTATGGACTTATGTAGTTTCGCCTCCAAGAGTTCACACGGGGGGAGTTTAAATGGTCGCTGTCCCATTTTAATTTTATCTCATTGTTTTTAATAAATGGATAGCCAATTTAATGTGAGAATTTCAGTCAAAATAATGTGAGAGGGGACACTTCTGCTACAACACACCCCTTGGAGGGAGAAGTTTTTCTATGAGGGTCTGTAGTTTCTCTATGAGGATTTTTAAGAATGAGATTTCCTCTTTCTGTGCCTCAAGGGAGGTTTCTATCTGTGTCAACTTCTTCTGATGAATCCAGAGTATACGCCCTATAATTGCCATCAGCGAAAGGGCAACTGTAATGAAAAGTCCAAGCATCCATTGGAGAGTATCTAATCGTTTGTTGATATCATCAAATCTTATGTTATTTGATTCTTTGAGGTCATCAATTCTTCTGTTTGTATCGGCAATCTGCTGTTGTAATGCTTCCTGTCCAGCCTTTAATTCTTTAATATCGCCACGAACATTAGCTATTTCTCTATCAATCTTTGCATCAAGTGCAGATAGTTTTTCAATAATCTCCCTGTCGCTGATTCTTGGGGCAACATCAACGGCAAATGCGGATGATGTAAACAGGAGCATCAATAACAAAATGGACATTAACCTTTTCATAGGGTTATTATAATGTGAGAAGATTATCAGTGTCAAGAAATTTTATGTAATAAAAATGGCAGTCCCCCCTTAATCCTGTCCATGAATGCTCCCCTGATTACTACTTTCCCAGCATTAATGCGGGGGCAAATTTTTCAGGGAAGATGAAAATTCAAAACCTCTGAACTTCTCACCTTCTTAACCTCTTTTTTTCTTCGTGTTCTTCGTGTTCTTCCGTGGTGAACTATTACTCATTTTGTATGTCTCAAGAAAATATACCTCAGTATATTCCAGATAGATGTGTATCCTGGATTAGTGTCCTGAACTTGTTTCATGAGTTGCTTTATTAAAAATTGACCTGTCCTTCTACCATACAAAGGTGTCTTATGAGGTAGTTGAGAAATGAGCAAAATACCACATTGTTTCTATTAGTGCAGCATTGATTTTACCCATTTATATAATTTCAAGTTTCTCAGAAGCTATGTAAAAGGACTCTTCTATAAACTCATCAATAGTAACAGCCTGTTGAGCGATTTTTGACTCATCATGCTCATCAGGATTTTCAAAGGGGTGACGATGCCATTTGCCGAAAACAAAGTCTTTCCCGAAAATCCTTTTCTCATTAAATATTAGGATATAGCTTTTCTTTGGTTTTTTGATGTTTTTCATATATCTGTTGTATGTATAGGTCTTCTGAAAAATAAACCCTTGCCTTTAAAACCGACTTTGTCGCCTCAATAATACGAACATTTATGACAAAATCCAGCCGTAAGATTCTTTCTAATTTATAGAGGATATTTTCAATAGACTCTTTCATTCAATTCCTTTAAGCTCTTTCTCTATATCCTCAAGAACAGTAATTGCCATATCCCAGTCAAAATAGGTCTTTTCTATCTCCTTGTCATTTTTTCTTTCTTTGTAGAGTCCTTCAAGGTCTTCAAATTTCATATTATACCTTCCCTCAAAGTCTCTGATCATGTAGAGATATTTGTTTTTCTTTCTAATCAACTCTCTTTTTAATAGCTCTTTTATGGCTTCTGCGGGACTTTCTTTCTTTGTGATATTGATAAGCTCTTTCTGAAGTTTTTCCGTTAAAACTACACTGCTGGTCATACTTATAACACCTCCTCCTTTTTAAGTTCTGAGTCTCTTGCAAGGACCGAAAAGCCTTGCTATTAGCCATTTTACACGATATTTTTTTATTGTAATCCTCCTTAAAAACTGGTAAATTTTTATCATTAACCATTTATACATGATAACTTCTCATGCCTCCTCGCACCCGCAGTCCCGAGAAATTTTATATAATCCATAATATACACTTGTCTATATTAAAGTCGTATTTCGTTAAATTTGGGCATCTACCTGCCTTCCAAAAGCTCATTTGTAAGAGTCTCTTTGTCTATTTTTAAGTAATCTGCAATATCTTTAAGAATGCGGCTTAAAGTTCCTATTTTGACGGGCCTTGAGTAAAGAAGCCAATTCTTTCCCTGAAAAATCTCTCGGAAGTTTAGGCATACGCAAAGACTTCCTCTTTTACCTGATGCAGCCTTATTATTTTTGGAATATCTTCCTCTCTTTCAAAATGACATTTGATAGCATTTTTAATATTTTCTTTTACTTCTGCAATAGACTCTCCTTGTGTAAAAATGGAAACTCCAAGGGCATAAGCATTAAAACCACCTTCAATGTCTTCTTCAATGATAAATATTATTTCTTTCATCTAATCCACCTCCCACTTTATTTTATCACTAAAATTCTTTTTCTATGCTTAATTATCTTATTGCTGTTGAGATTACCATGAAAATCTGATAATGCAATTTTAAGTCGCAGCAGTTTTAGATGATTTTAAGGTTCTGAATATTTAATATCCAGTTTTTTGAAATCAGTTTTATCGAAAGTCAATACAGAGCAATCATTAGATTTTGAAAGAACAGC
>Ga0209212_1002761_pt1 | contig 24300 bp, 18 predicted proteins | sample RifGroC2_FD_183996 | JGI IMG/M metagenome (GOLD analysis project Ga0209212, IMG submission 183996) | Groundwater microbial communities from Rifle, Colorado, USA - Groundwater C2 (SPAdes) (version 2) | ecosystem: Environmental > Aquatic > Deep subsurface > Groundwater | place: Rifle, Colorado... | reverse complement strand
CTGATAAATATATAATTTATTCTTTAAACACAACAAATTTTCAAGTTATGGATGAAATTGGCAAAAAAAAAAAATTCAAAAAACTAAATAACAAAATAACTAAAATAATTGAAATAACTATAAAACAACTTAAAATAAAACTTGAATAAAAACAAAAACCGCTGACATGTAGAATATAGCATGCAACGGTATCATCATGATATTGATTTCATCCTTGAAAAATTAACGTACTCGGTAGTGCTTAATAAAACACTACTCCCCGGAAAAAGTTTAGCACATTTTATAAGAGCGTGTCAAGGGTGATAATTCAATGTAATAATTCAGTGCTGTGATAATACAGGGTGACAATTTGGCGTAACGGTACTGCGACCCTCCGCCTCGAACGAAAATTTGTTGACAATTAATAAACAAAATGTTAAAATGTTTATTAATAAATAAAATTTATGGCGAGGTGTTTATTGTGATTCTCCACGAATTATTCTGGAAAGCGTCTGAAATTGATAAAAAACGAGGTTACTGCCCGGTCGATAACGGCTATATATGTCATTTATGCGGCGCTTTTTCGGAGTGTGGAATAATATATGAAAATGACGGCATTTTATGCGACGCCGAAAAAAATATAGCCGTTCATATTAAAAATGCCCATGGATCGGTATTTTCACATTTGATCAAGCTCGACAGGCGCCTCACCGGATTATCGGAGCACCAAAGATCGCTGATGAAACTTTTTTATGAAGGCGAGAGCGAAACGGCGATCCGCAAAAAACTCGGTATCGGAAGCGCGTCGACCATACGCCAGCACAGATTTGCCCTGAGGGAAAAAGAGCGGCAGGCAAAAATATTTGCGGTCCTCGCCGAATTATTGAATGAAAGCGAATCGGGCGTTAAAGAAAGACGGCCGGCGTCAGCGGCCGGAAAAGAAAATAATGCCGAAAGCCTGTCTTTATACGCGCAATTCGAAGCCGGCGCTGAAAAAGCTTCCGGAAATGCCGCCGTCGGCGAGACCGAACGCGCCAGAATTATCAAAAGATATTTTCCTGAAAGCGGTTTCGGCCGCCTTAAAACTTTTACAATGAAAGAAAAAAACAGGATAATCATTTTGGGACATATCGCATCCAGGTTTAAATTCGGCGTAAAATATACCGAATCGGATGTCAACTCGGTTCTTATGGAAATTTATGACGATTACGTCACTTTGAAAAGATACCTGGTCGATTACCTGTTTATGGACAGAAAACCCGACGGCAGCCTTTACTGGCTGATAAAACAGGATGAATCGGGCGTTTCGGAAACAAATGACGGCGAAAGTAAGAGCGCAGAAAAAGTAAGGAGCGAAAAAAAAATGGAAGTTAAAAAAACGGATAAAAAAGAAATCAATGAAAAAACGGGATCTGAAATTTCGGTAGAAGCGGAACATGGCCGCGTTTCCAGGAAAGAAATGAAACGTCAATACAAAGAGATCAAACTGGAAGGCGGCGTTTTTATAATAAAAAACAAAATCAACGGCAAAATTTTATTGCTTTCCACGCCGAACTTGAAGATGGTTACCGGAAAAATAATGGCGCTGAAGAACGGAACGCATCCTAACGCCGAGCTTCAGAGTGATTGGAAAAACCACGGCGAAGAATCTTTCATAGTTGAAATACTTGAAACCATAGATCAAAAAGATGAAGATTTCAAGAATAAACTTGAAAAGATCGAGAAAAAATGGCTTGAAAAATTAAATCCTTTTGGTGGTCGCGGTTATAATATGCCGGGAAGAAGATATTAAATCGAATAAAATTTGACAATGCCGGCTCTATCTGATAACATTAATGGAGAAAAATACTTTACGGGAGGATTTATAAAAATGAAAATAAAGTTTTTAGCGGTTTTCGCCGCGCTCCTTTTAACTGCAGCTCCTTTGATAGTTACGAATTATGCCTGCGCTCAGGATATTACTGCCGCCCCGTCTGAAACTCCTGCGGTTTCAACTGAAGCTCCGGCCGCTCAGGAATCGTCGACGTCTGAAATTTCGGCGGCCGCCGGCGCGACTTCGGAAGCGGTTATCACCTCTGAACAGGTGCTGCAGAAGGTAGAAGACCGCTACGTCGGAAAAACCTCGAAAGCGGCCATGAAAATGATATTGAAAGACTCTTCGAGTGAAGAAAAAGAGCGCACGCTCACCATTTACCGCCGCAAGATCGATAACGCCAATCTCAGCAATTTTCAGCATTTTCACTCACCAGCCGATATGATGAACACCACATTTCTTATCAACGAAAAAGACGGCAGCCAGGAAAAGTTCATATACCTGCCCTCGTTTAAAAAAACGCGCAAGATTGTATCTAAAGATAACAACGTGCGCTATGTTTCAAGCGATTTTTCATACGAAGACCTCGATAACTTTCACGCGGCCGATTACATCTGTGAAAAGCTGAAAGAAGAAAAATATGAAAACGAAGATGTCTACGTTATAGAATGCAAGAAAAAAAGCCCCGATTCGCAGTATTCGAAATTCATATTCAAAATTTCAAAAGAAAAAGAACTGCCGCTCGTCGCGATGCTTTACGACAAAAAAAGCGGCGATCTGACAAAGCAGATCGAGAATAAAAACCTGAAAAAAATCAAAAACATCTGGACGCCTTACGAAGTTGAAATGAAAGATCTTAAAAACTCGTCATCGACCAGATTGACGCTCGATAAGATCGAATACGACGTTGAACTGTCGGATGATACCTTCACCCAGAGAAATATGGAAAAATAATCATGAGGCGCGGCTTTTGGCCGCGGTATATAATAATTACATGAAGAGGCGCGGATAATTCAGATCCCCGCCTCTTTTTCGTTTAGTTGAGAGTGGAGAGCAGAAAGTTGAGATCTGTTGGAACTTTATATTAGAAATATAGTATAATTATAATAATGCTGACGCTCGATGGTTTATATGAAAACCATATAGTCTAATTTATAGTAAAAGACATAATAATTTTTGCGGCCGGCAAAAATATTTTCTCCGCTCTCTGTCCTCGGCGTCCTCGGCGCCTGCGGAGGCTTCGCTCCGAAAAATTTTTGCCGGCCTTTCCAATGTCGATCAACTATTGCGGCCGACAAAAATCTTTTCTCCGCTCGCTGGTCCTCGGCGTCCTCGGCGCCTGCGGAGGCTTCGCTCCGAAAAATTTTTGCCGGCCTTACATGTCAACCAATTAATTTCGTTTACTATAATTTCGTTTACTAAAATAGTAAAACTTAACAAAAATGAAAAACTTTATATAAAATAAAAATTACGAGGTGAAAAGTTATGGTTAAAAATTTCAGAAGAACATATCTGATCGCATTTTCTATTTCATTAGCATTATTTTTAGCGCTCATTTTGTCAGTCCCGTTCAATGCCATTGCGGCGGAGCGGATCGCCGAACCGTCGGCCGGCGCGGCGGCTGAAGCCTCAAAAGCGGCTGCGGCGGGAAATTTCGGCGGCATCGCGCTGAAAGTTATATCTTACAATATAGCGGCCGGGCAGGGCGTCGTGAACGACAGCAAAAAATACGTCGGCAAAAAATATCTTGACGAGATAGTCAAATTGATGAACGCTGAAAAAGCCGACCTGATCGGCATGCAGGAAGTAGACGACAACCGTTTCACATCGCGTTTTATCGATCAGGCCAAGTATATAGCCGCGCGTATCGGAATGCATTATTACTGGCACGAAGCTTCGGCAGTCGGCCCGTTCGGAAAACTAAACAAGCACGGCAATTCGGTAATGACGAAACATAAGATCATAAAAAAAGAATGCGTCGAATATAAATCGAAGGGCAAAAAGAGCGACGGCGGCGCATCCGCCGAAACGCGCGCATTCACTTATGCTTTAGTCGAAATTAAAAGCGTCAGGATCAACTTCATATCGACCCACCTCGGCTTTCCCGAATACGCCAGGGTCGGCCAGGCAAAAGAATTGATCGAGTATATCAAAAAATTAAAAGGCCCCGTTATAGTGGTCGGCGACTTCAACACCACTCAGGGAAGCGAAAGTTATAAGATCATCACCTCGTATCTGTCCGATTCATACGCCATAGCGGCTTCGAAAGGCGCCGCGCCCACATCGCCCGCCGAGGCGCCTAAGAACCGCATCGACTTCGTTTTCGTCTCCAAAACCGGCTTTACATGCGATAAATCCTACGCCGGCGGCGATAGTTTTAATAACGCATCCGACCACAGGCCGTTTGTCGCATTGCTTAAATTAAAAACTGCAACGACGGCCGCATCCTCGTCCAGAACCGCCGCTGAAGCGTCAAATGAAAACGACTCTCAGAACGGCGACGGCAGCGACGAAAGCACTAAAATACTCGACCTGCAGAAGAGTTTATTCAACGCTAAATAACAAGTAAAAATAACAAAAATCAAATCAAAACAAAATATAAAATAATAAATATAATCATAATCTTTTTTTATTAAGGGGAGGCCAGGGAATTGCATTCCCTCCCTCTTGGCATGGACGCCATACTGCCGCGCGCGCCATGGATGGCAACGGTGCGCGGCGCCCCTTAAAAACCCCTCCAACCCGCAATTTGCCTGGCGCTTTATTGCTGTTATGTCGCGGCTTTTCTTTTTGTGCCTTTAATTTCATTACTTTATTTTTTTCTGACGCTGCCTTAAATTTTTGTCGTGGCTGCTGTGAATTTTGCAGTTGCGCGCATGCGCGCATCTGCCAGCGAAAGATCGGCAGGCAAGAAAGAAATTATACTCAAGAAAGATAAGGGATTAAAGTCGAGGCAGAAAAGTCGGCAGTAAACTATAGTAAGCGAAATTAGTTAGTTTACATCAGGAAGGCCGGCAATAATTTTTCGGAGCGAAGCCTCCGCAGGCGCCATAGGCGCCGAGGACCAGCGAGCGGAGAAAAGATTATTGCCGGACAGCAAAATTAATTTATGTCTTTTACTATAATTTAAAGCGTCAGGCAATTCAGGGAGAGATTGGGGTGAAATGAGGGGAAAGAGAGGGTTATCGACCCTTTCTTTCCCCTCATCAAAAATATCTACAAAAAAGAATAAGAAGAAACTTGATTAATATTTTAATGCTTTAAAATTTTACTCGTCCATCCATTCTTGATAGACTTCGCCGAACGGTTTCAGTGCTCTGTCGAGCACGCCGTGGACGCATGCGATCGTAACGCCGTAATTGATGATGGGCACGCCTTTTATTTCGGCCGCCTCGATTCTGTCGAGCATTTCTTTTCGATTCAGCACGCAGCCGGCGCAGTGGATAACGAGTTTGTAGTCGGTGACGTTATCGGGGTAATCGCGGCCGGAGCAGAAGTCGAATTCGACCTTTTCATTGATATGTTGTCTTATCCAGCGCGGGATTTTGACTCGTCCGATATCGTCGGGCTGTTGGTGGTGGGTGCATGCTTCCGAGACGAGCACGCGGTCGCCGGCCTTCAATTTTTTAAGCGCCTTGGCGCCCTTTACCAGTTTCATCAGATCGCCTTTATAGCGCGCGAATAAAATGGAGAATGAAGTCAGCAGGATATCGGTCGGCGTGTCGGCGGATACCTTCATGAACGCCTGCGAGTCGGTGACGACCATTTTCGGTTTCTGTTTTAAATTAGCGAGCGCCCAGCGCAGTTCGCGTTCTTTGACGACGTAGGCCATGGCGTCGCTGTCGAGTATATCGCGCATGGTTTGCACCTGCGGCAGAATGAGGCGTCCTTTGGGCATTCCGGTATCGATGGGAATAACGAGTACCACTGTGTCGCCGGGTTTGATGAGATCGCCTATGATCGAGGGCTGTTCGAAATTTTTAGGGCTGTGTTTGATAATGAGTTCTTTGAGCTCAGAAATGCCCTCGCGTTTTTCGGCGCTGACCAGCGCGTATTTAAAGCCGGCGTCGTTGAGGTGTCTGATTAGTTCGACATCGGGTGCGGCCTCGTCGATCTTATTGACGACGATGATCAATTCGGTGCCGTTTTCTTTGAGGCGTCTGATCATCTGCTCGTCATAGCCGCCGATACCGCCGGCGGCGGTGATGACAAGGAGGGCGAGGTCGGTCCTTTTGATGACTTCGTAACTTTTATCGACGCGCAGGTCGCCGAGCTCGCCGCTGTCGTCGATGCCGGCGGTATCGATGATGACGACCGGGCCGATGGGAAGGATCTCCATGGCCTTATACACGGGATCGGTCGTGGTGCCGGCGTATTCGGAAACGATCGCCGCTTTTTGATTGGTAATGGCGTTAATCAGACTCGATTTTCCGGCGTTACGCACTCCGAAAATACCGATGTGCAGGCGGTTAGCGGTAGGGGTACGGTTTAAATCGGACATAAGTGTATCACGCTTTCTGAATATAATAAATAATGAATTTACTTTAATTTTAGTGGAAAAGGCTTCTTTGTTTTTATAACATCCTCGGTTTTGGATAGTTGCGGACGAAATTACTTAGCGGTTTTAATATCGAGGCCGAATTTAAAGTTGATTTCGCATTCGAATATTCTCGGCCACGGCAGGGTTATTTTAAGATCTTTCAGGGATGTAATATACGCTTCGGTCATGGAACGTGAATTTTCGGAAGCGTCGATTATCATTTTTTTATCTTTGAAGTTATCGAACCATTTATGGGCGAACGGCGTAAGGGCCGCTGACACGAAGTTTTGCACCTCGTCTTTTTTATTCTTAAGGTCGAAGCGGTCTGCCCCGGCATTTTCGATGTATTTTTCAGCCGCCTTCATCACGAAATTCTTATAACTATGGTCTTTAAGAAAGCGCAGCATAAGAAGTTCGTAATGCGCTCTGGCGCAGTATATTTTTAATTTTTCAGTGAACGGGTCGAGTTCGGGCGGTACTGCGCCGGCGGTTGAGCGGTTCAGTGAGAAGCCTTTTGAAGCGCCGGCTGGCCCGGAAAACAATGATCCGGGTCTTTTTTCAGACGGAAAGATCTGATTGATGTGCGATTTCAGATTAAGCGAATGCCAGCGTGCGGAAGCCTGTCCCAGCGTGAATCCGGTTTTATTGCCGGCGGTGTTCCAGGCGCTGTAGGCGGCCAGTTCACTGATATCGGTGCGTGCGGTCAGAAGTTCGACGAAAGCGGTATCGGAGCGGTTGGCGAAAGAAAGATCAGCCGCCGCGACGAGTTTTCCTTCTTTAACGAACTTCGCTATCTGATCGGCGATCTTAACCATATCTTCGGCTCTTTTGACCTCGTTTTCGGCCGTGGCGTTAAGCGCCAGTATTACGTCGGCGGATTCGGCGGCGGCGCAGATATAGGCACCTGAAACATCGAGGTGCCGTTTTATATTTTCAGATATCTCGATATCTTCGTAAGGCGCTATCCAGCGAATGGTTTCATCGTTTGGATAAAGCACGAAATATTTAGGATTGCGGCCGTAGAAATAGGAAGCGAGTCTTGCCGCAAAAACGGCGTCGATCTCGTCGGCGCCGGGGAATATATTGAATTTGCCGTCGAGTCTAATGTTACGGGCGAAGTCGCGAAGGCCGCGGGCCTCTCTTTTATGTATGCCGTATTTGGATGCGTCGTCCTGGCCTAAAACGATATAATCGATATAACCGGCCCGGCACATCTGAATCACCTTCGTGTTCACGGCGTTATTGCGTTTTCTGGCCTTCATGTAATCGTCGAATACTTTTTGCGGTATCTTCGCTTTCAATGCGCGGTGTGTTTCTTTTTCGTCTCCCTCGGCGGCCGTTTCGATCTTCTCGTCGAGTATGGCCCATTGCCTCACAAGTTTATAATATTCGAGGTCTTTTTCGCTGGATGCGGTCACGGCGAGCCTCTGGATGATGTCGTAAACGAACACCGGCTTGTCGGGGTTCCTGCGCTTCAGTTCTTCAATGCTTTTCAAATTCTTAAGCGCCTGGTAAAGGTGTTTTTCGGGCGTGCGCGAAGATACCAGTCCGCCGTAGCAGAGCATCGTGGCGGAAATGATGAAAGCGTCGGCTTTATCCGCGTTCGAAAGCATCCATTCGGCGATCTTTTCGGCGTCGGCGGGTTTCTGGAAGTTATCCATGAGCCCGGCCGGCGGGAGCATCGGCTCGAACCCCGCGATTTTACATATCAGCGAGGGATATAAAGTGTTCGCCGGCCGCGAGTCCAGAGGTATTATCATGACGGTTTTGCAGTACGGTATCAGCGGCGTCCACCGCGAAGCTTTTGCCTCATCTTTGGTCTGATCCGCTGCGGTTGAAATTCCGGCGAAGCAGATTAAATTGATGGAAGCGGCAACCAACAATATTATTATTACTGAATATTCCGTTTTTGTGATTTTATTTTTCATGATTAATTGTGCTCTGTTCTCCTGTTCTTTTATTTATTTTATTTGACTATTATTCTACTTTTTTCCCCTTGATCTTGAGTCCTATTTTGTAAAACTCCATGAAAAGGAGCGGAAGAATGCTCAGGCCAATTATTACAAACCATTTTTCCAGGCTGATATCGATGGTTTTGAACGCCGACTGCAGCGGCTTGTAATGAACGGCTATAAGCTGCAGAACGACGGCCACCAGAGCCGACAGCCATATCCATATATTTTCGAATATGCCGCGGAACGCCGATATCGATTTCGAGCGGCAGCTGAAAGCGTGGATGATGGGCGAGAGCGCGAGTATGGCGAACGCCATGGTGCAGGCTTCGTAATACTGCTGCTGGGCGCTCAGGCCGACTTCTTTTATTACGTAATATTCGTAATAAAACGCGTAAAGCGCCGCGATGCCCATTATGAAACCGTTGATTATTATCATCCAGAACTCCCACGGGCCGATTATCTTATCTTTGGTAGAGCGCGGCATTTTCGACATCAGGTCGCGTTCGGCGGGATCGACTCCGAGCGCGAGCGCCGGAAGGCCGTTGGTTATCAGGTTGATCCACAATATCTGGAGCGGGAACACCGGCTGTTTCCAGCCGAAAATGACGGTGAAGAATATCGCGAAGACCAGGCCCATATTCGACGAGAAAAGGAAATATATAAATTTTTTGATATTATTGTAGATCACTCGTCCTTCTTCGACGGCCGCGACTATGGTTGAAAAATTGTCGTCGGCGAGAACCATGTCGGCGGCGGATTTAGTGACGTCGGTGCCGGCGATGCCCATGGCGATGCCTATTGAAGCTTCCTTGATGGCGGGGGCGTCGTTGATGCCGTCGCCGGTCATTGCGACTATCTCGCCCCTGTTTTTGAATGCCCGCACTATTCTGAGTTTATGTTCGGCCGTGACGCGGGCGAAAACCGCGGTGTTGCTACATATTTCAGCGAGCTTTTCGTCGTCGATCTTATCAAGTTCGGGGCCGGAGAGCGACAACTTGCCCTCGGTGAGTATGCCGAGGTCTCTTGCTATGGCGGATGCGGTGCCTTTATGGTCGCCCGTAATCATAACGGTCGAAATACCGGCGCGCCGGCACAATTCAATAGAGTCCTTCACTTCGATCTTGGGCGGGTCCATGATCCCGGCGAGGCCGTAAAAAATGAGTTCTTTTTCGAACAGATTGGCGTCGTTTTCATTCTCAGTGTCGACGCTGTTGGCTGCTATAGACTTTCCGGCGAGGCCGAGCACGCGGAATGCCATGGAAGCCATTTTATCGTTTATTTCGAGGAGCTGTCTTCGTTTTTTATCGTCTAAAGGAATTACCTTGCCGTTTTCCAGGATGTGTTTAGCTCTGGCCATGACCATTTCGGTCGCGCCCTTGGTGTAGATCATGTATTCATCGGCTTTTTTATATACCTTCGACATCATTTTGCGTTCGGAGCTGAAGGGCACTTCGTCGAAGAAACTGTATTCGAGGAGTTTGGCGTCTATATCGACGGCGGCCTTTTTAGCGGCGACAAGAAACGCCACTTCGGTCGGATCGCCCACGAAATCGACTATGTTGGGATCTTTTTCGTTAGGCTTGATACGCGCGTTATTGCAGAGTATGCCCGAGTCTATAATAGAGCCGAGCGCGCCTCCGGCTTTCATGGTCTCATCCGTGGAAACGACGTTTTTGCCTTTTATGAGCTGGCCCTTCACTTCGTAGCCTTCGCCGGTCACATCGATATAATCGCCGTCGCAGTATATTTTTTTCAATACCATCTTATTCTGTGTGAGCGTGCCGGTCTTGTCGGTGCAGATAACGGTGGTGCAGCCGAGCGTTTCGACCGAAGCGAGCTTTCTGACGACGGCGTTTTTATTGGCCATTCTCTGCGTCCCGAGCGCCATCACGATGGTCGTGATCGCCGGAAGTCCTTCAGGAATGGCCGCTACCGCGAGGCTCACCGCGGTCATGAAATAAAGCATGAGCGAACCTTCCTTGTCGCGGAGGATTCCGATCACGAAGATCACGACGCTCACCAGGATGCATAAATATACTATCTGGTGGCCGAATTCGTTGAGTTTTTTCTGAAGCGGCGTGTCCTCGTCGGAAATGTCGTCGATCGATTTGGCGATTTTTCCGAGCTCGGTGTACATTCCGGTATTGACGACGATGCCGCGTGCGCGGCCGGTCGCGACGGTGGTGCCCATGTAAACCATGTTCACGCGCTCCGAAAGCGGCGCTTCTTTTTCTATCATTTCGACGTTCTGCTTCATGACGGCCACCGATTCTCCCGTGAGCGCGGCTTCCGAGGTCGAAAACCGGTGCGTCTCGAAAACTTTTATGTCGGCTGGAATTATATCGCCTTCTTCCAGCACGATTATATCGCCGCAGACGAGCTCTTCCGCGTCGATGGTCATAAGTTCCTTATTCCTGACGACCTTCGCGTGGCGCGCCGACATTTTTTTGAGGGCCTCCATGGCGGCGTCGGCCTTTAATTCCTGGAACAGGCCGAGAAAGCCGTTGAGCAGCACTATGAGCATTATGGCGACGAAATCGCCGTATTTGACGAAAAAGCCGCCGTCCGGGTTTTCCATGTGTCCAGTTACGGCCGAAACGACGGCTGCGACGATGAGCGTCCAGATTATGAAATTGTTCAGCTGCTCGATGAAAACGATCAGCAGCGATTTTTTAGGCTTTTCTTTCAGCTTGTTATGACCGAGTTTTAAAAGCCTTTCTTCGGCGGCTTTTTTATCGAGCCCATTTTCGGTGTCGGTGAGCCAGTATTCGCGAACCTGCTGATAACTCATCGAGTGCCAGAAGTGTTTTTGCATTTTAATTCCCCTTTATAATTTAATTGAATGATCTTTATTTTTTAAGTAAAAATCCAGGTTCGCTAATTCTTCGGGCGGTTTTAAGCGTTTCGATCTCTTCCGCCGTCATCAGCTGTTTTTCAGATATATATTTCAGGACGGTCTTGCCCTGTTTTTTAGCCTCTCCGACCGCCGCCGCCGCCGCGGAGTAGCCAATACGAGGAACGAGCGCGGCTATGAGCGCCGGGCTGTTCTCAAAATTAGCCTTAAGTATTTCCTCGTTCGCGGTTATTTCTGCCACGCATCTTTCGGTGGTAATGACCACGGCGTTGGTGAGTATCTTCAATCCGAATAAAAGGTTATAGGTTATAAGGGGCATATTGACGTTCAGGTCGGGCGGAGTATTTATGGCGGCCTGCGTTACGATATGATCGATCCCCGATATCTGCATCGCGACCATCGACATGTTCTCGAGTGCGACCGGATTGAATTTAGCGGGCACCATCGACGAGCCGGGCATGAGCGGCGGTATGTTGATCTCGTTGAAGCCGGCGGCCGGCCCGGACGCAAGGAGCGAAAGCTCTGAAGAAATTTTAATGAGCGAGACGGCGAGATTTTTCAGCCGCGAGGTATAATTCATAAAATCGTACGCGGAGGCTGTTATTTCAACCAGGTCTTCGGATTTTTCAACGCTGATCCTTGTTATTTCGGCTAATTTAGATATTACTTTGTCGATAAAACCGGCGTGCGAGTTGAAGCCCGTTCCGGCCTCGGTACCGCCGATATTCAAATAATAAAGTCTTTTTCTGGCGTGCTCGATATCCTCGACGCATTTTTTAACGGTTTCGGCGTAGGTAAGAAATTCCTGGCCGAGGGTGATCGGCACCGAATCGCGGAAATTAGTCCTGGCGGGCTTCAATAAAAAATCGAACTCCAGGCTTTTTTTCAGGAACGCGCTTTTAAGTTCGTTGAGAGCGGCGGTCAGTTTCTGCGAAGCCGCGATGACGGCGATCCGGGCGGCCGAGTTGAAAACGTCGGAGTCGCCCTGAGACATGTTCACGTCGTCGAACGGCGATATCACGCCGTAGGAGCCGCGCGGATATTCGCCGATTTCGAGAGCGCGGTTGGCGATTATTTCGTTGGCGTTCATGTTGAACGCGGTTCCGGAGCCGCCGTGGAAGATATCGGTGACGAATTGCGATATATGGGCGCCCGCGAGTATTTCGTCGCAAGCCTTTACTATGGCGCCGCCCTTTTCGACCGGCATCAGTTCGAGCTCCATATTGGCTATGGCGCAGGCTTTTTTAACCTGTATGAACGCCACGATGAATTCCACCGGTTCGAACAGGTCCGAAATTTTGCACACCTGGATCGAGCGCGCCGTGTTGATGCCGTAATAAGTCAGGTTTGAAATTTCGGCTTCGCCGAGAATATCTTTTTCTGTCCGTTTCGGACTCATTTTAAATCCTCCGGTAACTTTAGTTAGAGAACAGAGAACAGATAATAGAGAATAGTTAATGACTTTTGACTTTTATAAAAAAAATTTATTTTCATGTATATAATATTTTATTAATACGCATAATAAAATAACGGTACGATTTATTAATTATAAAAAAATCCTCATCTGTTCTCTGTTCACTATTATCTATTCACTAAAATAACTCCCCCTGGTTCCTGTCTTCGCCCTTGGACGCGGGTGCGGACGGTACTTCGGCGACCTCAGCGAATTTCTGGTACTGCGAATTCAATTTATCCAGATAGTACGCGGCGTTGTAGTCGGGGTTCTTTTCGTCGAACTGCTCTTTCAGCTTGCAGTTCGTATAAGCTGTGACGCGCTTGTTGTCGCCGGTTATATAAAACGACACCTGGTCGCCGGCCTGGAACTCGCGGCCGGACCTGAGTGCGAGCTCGTACTGCGCGGATGGATTGCGCTTCTTCTCGTCCACCTTGAGTTTATAGGCCTTCGGCGATTCGGTGAGCGTTTCGGTCTTGCAGATATCGTCGATAGGCATTTTTCTGGTTTCTATCAGATGGTAATAATTGTCGAACGCCTTTTTAATTTTATGCGATTCGTCGTTGAGCATGAACAATATCATGTCGTAAGTGATTGAGCGCAGGTATTTTTCGAGGCCGCGCGATTTGAGCGCCGAGCCTTTGATGCTCAATTTTCCGTCGTAGTCGAGCAGGGCGTAGTTTTTCATCTTGAAGCTCAGCATGGCCTTGAACCTGCCGTCATACTCGACTTCGATGCCGGGGTCGAGAGAGGCGTTGATCTTCGCGACTATCTTCTCGAAGCCTTCGTCGTCGGAAACGCCGTCGGGCGGAATAAAATAGACGCCGTCGGTGTCGATCTCGACCGGCCTGCATTTTTCGGTTTTGAGTATATTGACCATTTTTATTATGGTTTCACGCCCGATTCTGGTGACCTCGGCGGCGGCGCTTATGTCCGAAAAATTATGGATCGACGAGCCGAGATAGCCGTAGAACGAGTTTATAAGTACTTTAAAGGCGCTCTGCAGGGCGCCGTAGTATTTTTGGTCGTGGCCGTTTTTCGATTTTTTCATCATGTTCTTAGCCTCTACCCTGTAATCGCGCAGTGTCGTGAGCATCGGCAGGAAGATGTCCTTCGTCTCGGTCGCCGGCGCGATTTTGTAGGTGAGCATTATCGACGGATAAAGAGAGCGGACGTCGCAGTGGCCTACGTTTTTGACTATGCCCTCGATGAATATGTCGGTGTAGCCGCCTTCGAAATCCATCCTGGCGCCCCTGTTGGCGTTTTTAGGTACCGAGTAGCCGCGCCTCAGATATTCCCTTATGAAAAGCGAGTTGATCTTGGTCGCATTGCCGCGCACTATACAGTTCTGGTAGGAATAAGGAAAGATCGTCGACTGGACGAAATATCCGTAGGACAATATTTCGGATATGGCCGCGGTCTCTATGATGTCATCTTTATTATATTTGAGGAAGGCATCGTAATCGTCAGCGAAGCTGGTTTTGATCTTTGAATGGTCGATATATACGCGGTCGGCCGGCGCTACGCCGAAATGCCGTGCCAGGTGCTTTAAGTTGAACGACTCGAGGGCGCGCGTCTGCACGTCGTAGTACTGCGCAAGTATCCAGGTGTCGACGACGGTTCTGCCGAATATGTCGCATCTGGTGTAATCGAGCGTGCGCTCGGCTACCTGTACGCGAGACTTGCGGAATTTTATGTCAGAGCCGTCGCGGCCCCATTTAAGTTTTACTTTATGCCGTTTGGCGCGTTCGGCGATATAGGCGAGGTCGAACTTGAATATGTTATGGCCTTCTATGGTGTCAGGGTCGTATTTTTTGACGATACCCGAAAGCCATTCCAGCATTTCTTTTTCGCTCATATCCTTAGCCGATGCGAATTCGACCTTCCCGGGCGCGCCTGAAAAATGGGCGCCGATGAGTAAGATCCGGTCCGATTCGCGTTTCGCGTTCGAGAAGTCGAATTCATCCGCGCAGTCGGTCTCAATGTCGATGGTAAGCCGCCTGAGGTCGGAAAAACGCATCGATTTGAAGCACGTGTTCCCGCTGGTCAGCATATACTGATGAACCGGGTCGGATATGTGCAGATACGGAGCGTCGTCGGATGAAGGCTTATATCCCGTTATTTCGAACAGGTGCTTGAGCGCCTCGTCGAGGGCTTTGGAGCTTGCGTAGCGGGCCATATACTTGAAAAAATTGTCGCCTTCGAGCCTTTTTATTTCGATAGGCTTTGTTTTCGCGCCGTAGACGAGGCTTTCCTCGCACAGAAGGATCACCGGCTCGAAATCGAACTCGCGCGCCGCGGTCTTCGAGTCTTCGCCGAGGTAATAAACCACCGCTTTGGAATCTTCGGTGATCTCAACCGACACTATCTTTTTAAAATCGGAACCGCCGAAGAGCAGTTCGTTGTCTTCGAGCGCCAGTTTCCCTTTATGGTCCGTAGTTTCCGTTCGCATTATCAACCCGCTTTTCTTTTTATTAATTGTCCGCGCCGATAACGCGGCCGATTATTTCATATTGACTATCATGTGCGCGAATACCTGCGCGTCGCCGATCATGTTGGCGATATGGCAGTATTCGTTAGGCTGGTGGCACGATTCGTCGAGCTTGCTCCACACGACGCATGGAATTCCGGCGCGGCGGAAGAAAGCGGCCACGGTGCCGCCGCCTATGCCTTCGAGTTTGGCCTCTTTCTTATAAATATCGCGTACGGCCGCGCAGATGAGTTTGACGACCGGGGAATCGCCCGAAGTGGCCGGGGCGGCCTGTTCTATCTGCGGGTAGGAAAATTCGACTTTAACGCCGAACTGTTTTTCTATTTCGTCCGCGTAGGAGCGCATTTTAGATATGATCTCTTTTTTAAGGTCGTAGCAGGGCATTATGCGTTTCGATCCGCCCATCTCGTCGTCGCCCGGAATAGTGTTGATGTTAGGCACATTGGCGTCTTTTTTGGTCGGTTCGAACGTCGAGATGGGCGGATCGAAAAGTTCGTCGCGCGCGGGGAAATCTTTATATAAGTTGTCGAATTTAACCGTGAGATAGGCGTTTGCCTTGTGCGCGTTGTTGCCGCATTCGGGGCGAGAGCCGTGGCACTGTTTTCCAATGGTCCTGACCTTCATCCACATGATAGATTTTTCGGCGATCTCCACCATTGTGCCGTCGGGGTTTCCGCCGTCGGGGACGACTATTATGTCGTTTTTGCCGAAAAGCTCGGGATGGTTTTTAGCGAGATATCCCAGGCCGTACTGTGAGCCGGTTTCTTCGTCGGCCACTATGAGCAGGCCTAGATCGAATTCGGGCGTTATCTTTTCGTCCATGAACGCCTTGAGCGCGAAAACCGAGCTTACAAGGCCCTGCTGGTTGTCCTCGACGCCGCGGCCTATTAATTTTCCGTCCTTGACGACGACCTTATAAGGGTCCGATTCCCACATCGACAGTTCGCCCGGAGGAACTATGTCGGCGTGCGACATGACCCAGAACGTTTTATCGCTCGATCTGCCTGGCACTTTGGCGACTAAACTCGGGCGCGCCTTTGTTTTGCAGCGTTCGTCCGGCGCGTGATACATTTTGATGCCGCTGAAGCCGAAACCTTCGAGGACCTTCTTTATGTATTCGGACTTTTCGTGCTCTCCGTCGCCGCCGTTTTCAGGCGAAAGCGCCGGTATCGCGGTGATCTCGGTCTGCAGTTTTATCATATCATCCCTGTAGCTCTGTATTCTTTTGATTAACTTATCCAACATTTCTGAACCGTCCCCTTTCAATTTTCCGATTTTAAATTTTATTATATTCTTAATTTATGCTGATTATTACAGTATTCGATATTGCACATTCATTTATTCTAATATTCTAAATATTATTACAGTTACATTATCGCGGCCTCCGAGGTCTAAAGCCGTGTCTACCAGTTTTTGGCAGACGGCGTCGAGGTCGCCGCCCGATTCGGCGAGCGCGCCCGCCATGATATTTTTTATTTCGCCGTCGTTTTTGAATTCGTCGTTCAGGCCGTCGGAGCAGAGAAGATAATAGTCTCCGGTCCTGTATTCGAATTCGACGGTGCGCGGTTTGAGATTTTCGGAATATCCGACCGCCTGCGTTATCACATGACGCATAGGATGCACTTTCGCCTGTTCCTCGGTTATGAGGCCGTCGTCGACATATTCCTGTATCTGCGACTGGTCGTGTGAGACCAGGCTGAATTCGCCGTCCGCGGAAAGTTTATAGCAGCGCGCGTCGCCGATATTGGTTACGAATACCTTGCCTCCGGCGCACAGGGCCTGCACCAAGGTAGTTCCCATGCCGCGCAGTTCGGGATTGTTAAGCGCCTCTTGCTTTATGACGTCGCTGGCGATGGATATGATGTTGCTTATGAAAGCCGGTATGTCGTCGACCTTATCGAGCTTGTCGCCGGCGCCTTCGACGCGCTTTACGATGGTTTCCGCCGCGAGCCTGGATGCGACCTCGCCGCCCGCGTGCCCGCCCATGCCGTCGGCGACGCCGAACAGGCCGAGTTTTTCATCGAAGTAGTAACTGTCTTCGTTGTTGGATTTCTTCTTTCCTGTGTCGGTCTTACAGCCTACCTTAAATTTCATAATTACCACCCGTTTTTAATTTTATAAAATTATTTCCGGAATTGACCTCTTTGAACCGGGATAATGTATGGAGCAGATTCTTTTTGTCTCTGGATAAAACGCCTTCGAGCCCTATAAAATTAGAAACGTGGTTAGACCTGTATATGATCCGGTCGGCGTTTATCGCTTCGATAAAATTATAATGTTCTTCTATTATATCACAATTTTCCGGCATTTCAAACTCGCCCGTTTTTACCATATTATAAAGCGGCGCGCCCTCGTATAAAGTGGTCGTGAGAGTGCTTACGAATCTGGGCGCGCAGGCGTCAATAAGCCTCGCGCTTTCGGCAGCGTGCTCGCCGCGGTATTTTTTTCCGCCTATTCCGAGCAATATGGTAACCGAAAGAACGAAACCGGCTTCGTGGGCCATATTCATCGCCCGCTCGCTGTCTTTGAAACTCCCAGCTTTTTTCATGGTATGAAGAACCCTGTCGGAGCCGCTTTCCAGGCCGATATACAGGTTCTTGTATCCGGCGGCGCGCAGCGCCTTAAGTTCTTCGGGGCTTTTGGCGGTTATGTCGAGCGGATTGGCGTAGACCGAAATAAAGCGGTTATTGACAAAATATTTTTTAAAGATCGCCGCTATTTCAAGCAGGTCTGAACTTTCAAGACAGAAGGCGTTGCCGTCGGCGAGAAATATTTTGCTCACCCCGCCGCGGAAAGGGGCCGGCACTGAAACTATTTCAGCCTCTATTTCGGCCGGCTTTTTCGCCCTGAATTTTTTTGCCTTGTACATTGCGCAAAAAAGGCAGCTGTTGCGGGAGCATCCGCTTGTGGCCTGCACTATCAGCGCGTCGTGTTCGCGGGGCGGCCTGAAAACAGGCTCTTGCAAATTCATAAAAAATTCGTTCATCATTTCAATTCAATGCTCATATTTTTTCGCTGTCCGTTTTATTCGTGTCGCCGCCGTCAATGGGTTTAATGTTATCGCCGGCCGCGAGGCGCGCGTTCTGTTTGTTAATAAGTTTAGCGCTTACGAAACCGTCTACTATCGATATAATCCACAAAACCGCCGCGAACGACGAATTCGTCGCGATGGACTCGCTGCTCCTGACCTCGCTTATGAACTCGGCCGCCACGCTTAGATCGCCTTCCATGGCCCGTTGCCAGTATTTAGAATATATGACGAATATCAGATATACCAGATAGCAGACAGGCGCGAGAAAAAGTATGATCATCGCCGCGCCCTTGCGCTTCTGTCCGTTATATATCTGCCCGGCGCCCGCTCCAAATATAAGGCAATAAAACGCAGCTTTATACGGGCTTTTATAGGTGGTTTCGCTGATTTCAGTCATTTACACTGATCCGTTTTTTATTTCCATAAAAACTTCGGCCGGCGCAGCTTTCGCGGGCGCCGGCGTCGTTCATCGGATATATTTTTTTAAAAAATTATCGAGTCTCAGCAAAACACGGTCTTTGCCGAGAATGTCGAACATATCGTTTACTCCCGGCCCGCCGCTTAACCCCGTAAGGCTTACGCGCAGAGGCATGAAAACGTCGTGCCCTGAAAATCCCAGCGTTTTCTGGGCTTTTTTAATGGCGGCCTTTACGCCCGCGGGATTGTATTCTGGCATCGAATTGATCTCGTCCGTTATAAATTCGATCACCTTAGCCGTTATATCTTTATTTTCGATATATCTGGCGACCTCGGGATCGTCCTTTTTGATTTCATAGTCTTCGCGGAAAAAGAGAGCCGCCCTGGCGGGCGCGTCCGTCAGCAGGTCGAACGAGCTCTTTATGGTCTTTATTATCTTCAGCAGCCATTCCCTTTTATCCTTAGCCTCTTCGCCGTTCACAAGCCCGGCCGATATCATGAAAGGCAGCGCCGCGTCGAGAAGAGCCTCGTCGCTTAAACTTCTGATATACATTCCGTTCATCCACTTTAGTTTAGTGGAGTCGAATATGGCGGGGCTTTTCGAAACGCGAGAGAGCGAGAATTCCGTCATCAGTTCTTCTTTTGAGAATATCTCGCGGTCGCCCTCGGGCGCCCAGCCGAGTAGCGCGAGGTAATTGACGAACGCGCCGGGCAATATTCCGTTTTTGTTATATTCTTCGACCGATGTGGCGCCGTGGCGTTTTGAAAGCCTGGAGCCGTCGGGGCCCAATATCATTGATATGTGGCCGAACTCTGGCATTTTGAAGCCTATGGCCTCGTAGATGGCGATCTGTTTCGGCGTGTTGGATATGTGGTCGTCGCCCCTTAAAACGTGGGTTATCTGCATCAGGGCGTCGTCGATGACGACCGCGTAGTTATAGGTAGGCACGCCGTCCTGGCGGATGATGACCATGTCGCCGAAAAGCGAGCCGTCGAAGGATACCTCGCCGCGGACGATATCTTTGAATTTTATTTCGCTGTCGGGCATTTTGAAGCGTACGGCGGCCTTTTCGCCCGCCGCGAGCCTTTTTCTGGCCTCGGCCAGGCTGACCGACCTGCAGGTGCCGGGATATTTCGAACCCTGCTGAGCCTCGTCGCCTTCTTTTTTCTCCTGCTGCGAGCAGAAGCAGTAATAGGCGTGGCCCGATTCGAGCATCTGAGCGGCGTATTTATTGTAGGTGTCCAGGCGCTCGGTCTGGAAATACGGCCCGAAAGCGCCGCCCGTTTCGGGGCCCTCGTCCCATTCGAGGCCGAGCCACTTCATGGAGCGGAGTATGGCGTTGATTGATTCGTCGGTCGAGCGGGCGAGGTCGGTATCTTCGATCCTCAGTATGAACTTACCGCCCGTATTTTTCGCGAACAGATAATTAAACAGCGCCGTGCGCGCGCCTCCCACATGAAGATAGCCCGTTGGCGACGGAGCGAACCTGACCCTTATGTCTGACATTGGTATTCCCCTATTCTAAATAAATGCCAATTAAATGACTTTTTATAAATTTAAAAGCGATTTTATAAAATTTAAATATTCTAATTTTCTTATTTAACCGAGAATGTTTTGCACAGCGATTCGATGTCGGCGGCGTATTTTTCAAACGAGCCTTCGGTCGCGGTGTAGGTTATTATATAAACTTTTTTATTGGCGATGGTCCAAATGCTTCTGGCTTTGAGCGAAACGCCGTTCTGGCTGAATTTATGTACGACCGAGAAGAATTTGACTCCGCCGTAGGTTTCGTATCCTTCTTTGACTATATTGAATCCGGGGATCTTAACCGCTTCTTTTTTGGAGAAATCGGTGAATTCTTCGAGCGTCTTTCCGGCTTCCGGTTTAACGATTATATTGAAATTGATCCTGAACTCTTCGGGAGTGCTTTCGCCGAAGCCCATTATAAGTGAATTGGCCGGTATGAAATCCGCGGGCATATCGATTGAAAGCGGAGCGAGTTTGAGCGAGGCGAATATAGCGTCCGCGGTCTTCATATATTTTTCAAAGCTTTCGCCGGGCGCCGTAAAGGTCATGACATAAGCCTTTTTATTGAATATGGTCCATACGCCCTTTGATTTGAGGTTCATACCGTTTCTTTTGAAGTTGTTGATGGCGGAAGCGAATTTAACGCCGTTAAAGGTTTCAAAACCTTCATTTTCGACTTTGAAATCGGGCAGGCCTTTGATCTGCTCTTTTGAAAAAGCGGTGTATTGTTCAAGATTGCGTTCGGCTTCGGGCTGGATCACCATGTTCAGGGTAATTCCGTCTTCCGGGCCGTAAAACATTACCATGGCGTTGTCGCTGAAGAACGAAACCGGCACTTTAGCGTCGTAATGAGGGTAGTTTATTTTGAGTACTTCGGCTTCCGTTGTCGCGTACGCGTAGTTAAAACCGGAAAGGACTATAAACGCTATGCTGAAAAGATAGATCAGGGGTGTCGTAACGAATTTCATAAAATTCTCCTTTTCTTTTTTAAATTTTTTCTTTATGAAATAATAGTTTAGATGAAAAATCTATATTATGCTGAAGCCCATGACAAGGTTATTCGGGCCGTTAGCGAGCGCGTGGCCGCACTTTCCGAAAGCCGCCACGGTGATCCTTCCTTCGCCGCGCACGACGGCCACTTTAAATCCGCCGCCGAGGCCCGGATTGATCGATGCGAGCTGTATATAAGCGTCGCGTACGGCGTTGCTCAGCGCGATCTTTTCGCGGGTGTCCTCTTTTATGACGCCGCGCGCGATAGCGGCTACGGTGGTCGCTTCGCGAAGTTTGATTGGAAGTTTTTCGGCGGTGGTGCCGACCTGTGTGATTACGACGCGGTAGCCTTCCTCGACGCACTTTTGCAGCCAATGATCTTCGCGCTCGCGCTCGTTGGTCATCGAAAGGTATATAGCGGCGCGTTCCGGCGACAGTTTGGGCTGCTTGACCTCGACTATAAGGTCTTTCACTATGTCGCGCGATGTTATGACGCCCGTCATTTCGCCGGTTTCGGATATAACGGGCAGCTGCTCGATGCGGTTGTTGGTAAGGTACTTGGCGGCCTCCTGGAGGGTATGTTCCATGCCGATCGATATTACGGGCGCGCTCATTATGCTCGAGCACGGTTTGTCGTCGTCGCACTCTTTCCTGATTATGTCGCTTTCGGTTATTACGCCTTCGACGCGCTTTTTATCTAGTATGAAGATCACGCGGTTTTCAGCGGTCAATATCAGCTTTCTGATCTCGCCGATTTTTTCGGTTTTTTTCGCGGTGACGAATTCTTTTGACATTGCGTCTTTTACAAGTGTGCTCATGGTTCCGGGCAACTCCTTTTGATTTTCAAATATCAATTTTTATTAATATTTTTTATGTTATTTGTTATTATGCTCATTGTTGCTTGCGCCTGTGCTTATTATGTTTAAGTCTATGCCATGCATGCCTGTGTTTTTATTTTTTATTTTTTCATCTTGATTATTTTAGCTTCGGATTTATTGTCTTTATCCCTGTCTTTTTTGTTTTTGCCGCCCTCGCCTTCGTCGCCGGCGGACGAGCCCTGCGCCTGATGTGAGTCGCCGCCGGAGTCGTATCCGGCCTTGGTGCGCGTGAAAACAAGCCGTCCCGCAGCCGTTTGGAGCATGGAAGTGACCACCACGTCGACGGTTTTGCCGATGCAGTCGAAGCCGTCTTCGACGATGACCATGGTTCCGTCGGGAAGGTAGCCCACGCCCTGCGAGTGCTCCTTGCCTTCCTTGATGACGTGCAGATTCATCGCTTCGCCCGGCATTACTATCGGCTTGAGCGAATTGGCCAGGTCGTTTATGTTAAGAACCTCCAGGCCGTGGATCTGCGCGACCTTGTTAAGGTTATAGTCGGTGGTGAGTATTTTTGATCTGTTTTTCTTCGCCAGCGCGATGAGTTTTTCGTCGACGGCGCGCGAGGCTGAAAAATCTTCGGAGGTGATATGGATAAGCCCTGCGAACTCGTTCTGCATCTTGTTTAATATATCGAGGCCGCGCCTGCCTTTGCTGCGTTTTAACGTGTCCTGCGAGTCGGCGATGAACTGAAGTTCGTTCACCACGAATTCGGCTATCATTATATTGCCCTCTATGAACTTGGTTTTCAGAATATCGTATATGCGGCCGTCGATCAGAACCGAAGTGTCGAGATACTTTTCGGTTTCCCTGGCCATGGGGACCTGTTTGCCGGACAGCAGTCTTATTATTTCGGCGTAATAGCGCATACAAAGCGTCATTCCGACGTATCCGAAGAATAAGTTGATTATGAACGGCATTAAGATCTTAAGTATGGGTATGATCTTTTTGATATAATCCGGAAATGAATCGGAAGTCGCTGAATTCAGAAAGATAATGGCCGGAAGCAGGATCATGAGGTTGGCTATCAGAAGGCCCAGGATGAAACCTATGATGCCCGATATAGCTTCGTAAAGCGAGATCTTTTTGAACAGTTCCGTGCAGTACCGCTCAATTTCACGCGATATCATCGAACCAATGAGAAAGCCGAACATGCCCAGAATTATCGACAATTTTATTTCGGGGTCTTCGCCCAGAAGAGGGTTGTCGTTATAATAAGGCGTGTTGGCCATGTAGTAACTTAAGGTGACGCCGGTCACGGTTCCGGTCAGCGTTAAAAAACTTCTTAATACAGCAAAAATCTTAACCACATCCAGTCGAAAAATTCATGGCGAAATAATATTAAAGCATCATTAAAACAAATAAAAACAACAGCCTCGCGCTCATAGTAAAACACGGGCATTATTTTCCGGACATAATTCCAGCCATAATTAGTGATTATATTATCATAACGCGGGATAAAAGTCAATGACGCCCGGCCGGGGTTTTTTACGCACCGCTGACCTTCGTTATGCCAGCATTCTCGCAAGGCGGTCGGCAAAAAAACTACCAATTTTAATTGATATTCGATATTAATTCTGTTATAATCAACTCGTATTTCATATAAGGAGCAATCTACCAAATGAGTAGAGCACGCAAGGTGTCGGGTTTAGCTGTTTTAATAATGCTGCTGCCGTTTTATGCCGCTTTAGCCGCAGATGCGGCGGGCGTTCAGGCAGTTAAAGCGGATGCCGGCAAAGCTGAAAAAGCCGGAACAAAATATTCGTTCGAAGAAAGGCTTCGTTTCGAAAACTTCGCATATCCGCTGCTCGATAAAAAGCGAACGGGGAAAAAGAATTATATACAGAACCGCTTCAGGGTAAAAATGGAGGAAGAACTCAGTAATGAATCCAAGCTGACGCTCACTTTTCAGGATTACAGGTTTTTCGAGCGCGAACCCGCGTCCGACGCCTCCATATCTAAAAATGATTTCATGCTTTATAACGCGATCCTCGAGATCCGTAATTTTGTAGGCATAGATGGCCTTTTTGCCAAGATCGGCAGGCAGGAGCTAACCTTCGGCAATTTAAGGATACTAGGCAACGGAAACTGGAGCGAAGGCGTTGTGTGGGACGGCGTCAGGCTCATATATAAGACGAAACCCGGCACTTTTAACCTGATTAATTTTGACAGGAGACGCCACGATCTTACCCCGCCCGTCCAGATAAGAGGGCTGTATTATGTATGCGATAAGATCAAAGGCATGGAGCTGTACGCTCTTAAATATGTCGACAGGAACAGGGTCGCCGGCGAGATAGCAGCCGCGGTGAGAAAAGATATCGATATAAATACATTCGGCGTCAATTACACTAAAAAATTCGGAGAAAGAATAGAA
>Ga0209212_1002760_pt1 | contig 24318 bp, 21 predicted proteins | sample RifGroC2_FD_183996 | JGI IMG/M metagenome (GOLD analysis project Ga0209212, IMG submission 183996) | Groundwater microbial communities from Rifle, Colorado, USA - Groundwater C2 (SPAdes) (version 2) | ecosystem: Environmental > Aquatic > Deep subsurface > Groundwater | place: Rifle, Colorado... | reverse complement strand
ATACCGAGTATGTGACCAATGAAAAACATTCATGAGCCCGCCTAAGCCCGCCCAAGGCGGCTGTGCCATAATCCTCTTTTTGTCATTGCGAGCGACCGAAGGGAGCGTGGCAATCCGACCCGAAAGGTCGTTGCGAGGGCAAAGCCCGTGGCAATCTCGAGAGTTCCCTCTCCGCCTCATGCGGATCGGGACAAGGCTTCGGTCGCTGCGCTCCCTCGCAATGACATTATGACACAGCCTCAAGGCGGGGGCTCATCCGCCTTTGGCGGAGGGCATGAAAATTGGATTTTTGTAGCAATGGGGTTTATCTCCAACGGCACGCTAAGCGTGCCAACGGAAAACCGTTGCCCATAAAGGGCAACGCTACGGTAATGTGAATATGAAGCATTTTCGGGACAAAAATATCCCTTCTCTTCTCAAATCCTATGGTTTTTCTCCCCTCAAGAGATTTAGTCAAAACTTTCTTACTGACGAGCGAGTTGCTGATAAAATAGTCGCTGCATTAGAATTAACTAAAGATGATGTGGTGATAGAGGTTGGGCCAGGTCTTGGAATATTGACAGAAAGGCTTTTGGATACAGGAGCAAGAGTTCTGACAATAGAGATAGACAGGGGTTTTGCAGATATTCTTCATAAAAGATTCGGCGGTAGAGATAATTTTGAAATAATAAACCAAGATGCGCTAAAAATTTCATATAAAGAATTATTTTGTAGGAAGGGCTGCGCCCACCAAAAAAAGGCGGATAAAAATGGCGGGCAAAGCCTGTCCTACAACGACAATAAGAGGTTTAAAGTTGTCTCTAATCTCCCTTATAATATTTCAACGCCTATTATTTTTAAATTTCTTGAGGAGAGGGAGTGCTTTTCAACGTTCATCCTTATGCTGCAAAAAGAGGTGGCTGACAGGATTGTATCTATGCCAGACACGAAAGAATACAGCGTCTTATCCATATTTGTCCAGCTATTGGCAGATGTAAAAACAGAATTTCAAGTGCCGCCATCCTGTTTCTATCCTAAACCAAAGGTCTATTCATCAGTAGTCCGATTTGATATCTTACAAAAGCCAAGAGTTGAAATAGATGATATTATTTTTTTTAGAAAGGTTGTTAAGGCAGCATTCGGGCATAGAAGAAAGACATTACTTAATGCCTTAAAGTATTTAAAACTATCTGCTTTGCATCTTAGAAACGTATTTGAATTGAGTGGAATAGACCCAAAAAAGAGGGGAGAGACCCTAAGCATAAAGGATTTTGCAAATTTGAGCAATGAGCTGAAGAAAACCGTAAAATAGCGATTGAAAACTTCGCTATTTTACAAACTGGCGATTTGCCTGCCATACTTCGTTGTCGGCGCATTTTTGCTCTTCACCGTATTGGTTACATACGGTTCAGCGCAAAAATGGCCTCCGCCTTGTCTGGCAGTCAACTTGCCAGTTTCCCCAAAAATCAATGTCTATTTTTGGGAGAAAATGAATTAATCTGTTGAAGTTTAAACAAATTTAAAGGAGAGAATATGGAGAGGTATATCCTGGTTTTAATTACTGCAAGTTCTGTTGATGAGGGAGAAAAGATAGGAAGCGGACTCGTAGAGACTGGTCTTGCAGCCTGTTGTAATATAGTCCCAGAAATAAAGTCTATTTTTAAGTGGAAGGGAGAGGTGTGTAAGGAAAGAGAGGTGCTGCTTTTAGTAAAGAGCAAGGCCTCGTTATTTGAAGAATTAAAAAAGAAGGTTAAGCAGCTTCACAGTTATGAAGTTCCTGAGATTATTGCATTTCCTATAGAAACGGGCTTGCAGGCTTATTTTAAGTGGATGGATGAGGTATTGAAAACATAATGAAGAATTCAAATTGCAGAATGCAAAATTAAGAGCATTTTTTCTCTAACAATTTGCAATTTTCATTTTGCACTTTGCAATTTGAATTATAGTGAAGGTAATAAATAACTTGACATTTTTTCTGTCATTCCCGCAATCTTTAAGCTTGTCCTCGAATGCTTTTATCGGGGACGGGAATCCAGAGTCCCCCGATATAGACATTCGGGGGCAGGCTTTATGTTTTAGCCTGTGTTGCAAAAGACGCTGGATGAGTCCTCGAACGTCTCTATCCCCGATAGATTCATTCGGGGACGGATAGAAACATTCGGGCATGACATAAATATAGCAGCCGCAAGTTATTTATTGCCTTTAGTATATGTCTATTTCAGTCATCATTCCAACCTTGAATGAGGAAAAGTATCTTGAGGATACTTTAAACTCAGTTGACAAAGATACTGATGTTATTGTTGTGGATTGCGGTAGCTATGATTCGACAATGGTAATTGCAAGACGTTTTACTGACAAGATTATTTTATCTGAGAGAGGAAGAGGAATGCAGATGGAACGTGGTGCGAGAGAGGCGTCCGCCTCAGGGGGAGGGGATATCCTTTTATTTCTTCATGCAGATACACTTCTTCCCAGAGATTGGAGAAATCGGGTTGAAGAGATTATGAAAGACAGTAGTTTTATTGGCGGGGGTTTCAAATTAAAAATTAATTCCCAAAGAAAGGCCTTTCGTTTTATAGAGGCGGCTGTCAATCTCCGTTCAAAATATCTTGGACTAATTTACGGAGATCAGGCTATATTTGTCAGAAAAGACGCCTTTTTTGCTGTTGGGGGTTTTATGAGTCTCCCACTTATGGAGGACGTGGATTTAATACGAAGGCTCAAGAAAAAGGGGAAGATGGCTTTGTTGGATGCAGAAGTCCACACATCCTCAAGAAAGTGGGATAGGGCAGGAGTTCTAAGAACAACTTTAAGAAACTGGATTTTTTTAATTCTTTATTATGCGGGAGTTTCTCCTGCAAAATTATATAGACAATATTATGCGTAAGACAAAAATAATTGCCACGTTAGGGCCTGCTACAGAATCTCTAACAACTATAAAGCGTCTCATAAAGACCGGTGTTGATGTATGCAGGCTAAATCTCTCGCATGGAGATTTGGATTGGCATAGAGAAATGGTTCAACTAATCCGAACCGCTTCACAACAAGAGGAAAGGCCTGTGTCTATTATCCTTGACCTACAGGGGCCGAGGATAAGGACAGGCCTCCTCAAACAGGGTAAACCTATACATCTTAAGTCAGGCGATGTGGTTACTGTAACAACACGGGAGATATATGGCAGAGAAGGACTTATTGCGACGCCATATAAATCTCTTGCCAGAGATGTTACAAAAGGAGACAAAATACTCCTGGATGACGGTAAGATGGAGTTGAAGGTTTTAGCTTCAACGAAGAGCGAAGTTAAGTGCGAAGTTATAACCGGCGGGTTATTGAAAGAGCATAAAGGCATGAATCTCCCTGGCGTTCGGTTGAACGTTCCTTCTTTGACTGACAAGGACAAACAGAATTTACGAGATGGGCTCAACTGGAGGGTAGATTATATCGCAATGTCTTTTGTGAGAAGCGCAAAGGATATCAAAATTGTAAAAGACTTTATAAAGAAACATGGCCACGTTGTGCCCATAATAGCCAAGATAGAAAAACCAGAGGCAGTAGAGCATATAGATGAAATCCTCGATGAGGCAGACGGCGTTATGGTGGCAAGGGGAGATTTGGGCGTTGAGATGGAACCCCAAAGGGTCCCTCTGATCCAGAAGGACATAATCAAGAGGGCAAATGAAAAGGGTAAGACAGTTATCACGGCAACCCAGATGCTTGAGTCTATGATTTCAAGCCCAAGGCCCACAAGGGCAGAGGCATCTGATGTTGCCAATGCAATACTGGACGGGACTGATGCGGTTATGCTTTCAGGAGAGACATCAGTTGGGAAATATCCGATTGAAGCCGTGAGAATGATGTCTAATATTGCATCTGAGGCAGAGAAAGGATTGAATGTTTCAAATAAGTTTAAGTATGAGGACAGTTCTTTTTCTACAGCTATTGCGTATGCTGCATTAGATGCTGCTGAAAAGACAAAGAGCAGGGCGATCCTTGCATACACAATATCAGGAAGGACTGCAAGGCTTCTTTCAAAGCTCAAACCGAGGTGTCCTATATTTGCGCTCACACCTACAGATGAGGTCTATTCCAGGCTCCCTCTTCTGTGGGGCGTTACGGCTGTGCTCATTCCTTTTGGGGAATCTACTGATGAGATGCTGAGTGCAGGCGAGCGGACTCTTGTAAGAAAAAGACTCTTGAATAAAGGAGATGTAGTTGTTATAGTTTCAGGAATTTTAGCCCGCATGGGCGCAACAAATGTAATGAAGATACACAGGGTAGGGGAGTAAAGATATTTCAAATTGCAAATCTCAAATTTCAAATTTAAGCTTTTTGAAGGAGGACTTTTATGGAGCTTAAGAAAACAGTATCTGATGTCCATGATTCTCTGAAGGGCATCGTAAGGGTAGAAAAGGAAAAAGTGGAAATCGTGGATGCAAAGAGATTAATAGATGCAGTGGATTGGCTTGTACATAATGCTGTGTTTAATGATGACAAAGAGGTAAGAGCTAATTGCAGATGGATTATCAAGGCCTCTGCCTCATCATCTGGGACAAAACAGGCTTCCATCCAGGGACTTTATGAGGCTATGGGAAGGGGAGAGGTTGGCGGTTTTACGGTGCCGGCTGTTAATATACGAGGGCTTACCTATGATGTAGCGAGAGGCTTATTCAGGTCTGCGATAAAAAATAAGGCGGGTGCATTCATTTTTGAGATAGCAAAGAGCGAGATGGGATATACTGACCAGAGTCCCTATGAGTATGCAAGTGTTGTCATTGCTGCTGCATTAAAAGAGGGATACAAAGGGCCTCTTTTTATCCAAGGAGACCATTTTCAGGTAAATCCAAAGAATTATATACAGGATAAAAATAAGGAGATTACCAGTTTAAAGGATTTAATAAACAGGTCTGTGAGCGCTGGATTTTACAATATTGATATTGATTCATCTACAATTGTGGATTTGAATAAATCTGATGTTATTGAGCAACAAAGGCCCAATTTTGAGGTTACTGCCGAGCTTACAGAATATATAAGGGATATTGAGCCTGATATGGTGCCTATATCTGTTGGCGGAGAGATAGGCGAGGTAGGTGGCAAGAACTCTACAGAAGAGGAATTAAGGGCATTCATGGATAATTATCTCTCAACGCTTGCCAGGATGGGCAATAATATGAAAGGCATAAGTAAGATGAGCATCCAGACCGGCACAAGCCATGGCGGCGTTGTTATGCCGGATGGCACTATTGCCAAGGTAAAGGTTGATTTTGACACCATTGAAAGGCTTTCTAATTTGGCCCGCAAGGCATATGGCCTTGCAGGCGTTGTGCAGCACGGAGCATCAACGCTACCTGATGATGCCTTTGATATATTTCCGAAAAGAGGCACAGCAGAGGTGCACCTTGCAACAGGCTTCCAGAATATGATTTTTGACGGCAAATTTTTCCCGGATAATTTAAAACAGGAAATCTATAAATATCTCAGGGAAAATATGGCAAAGGAGAAGAAAGAAGGGGAGACAGACGAACAGTTTATTTACAAGACGCGGAAAAAGGCATTTGGGTCTTTTAAGCAAAAAATCTGGAATTTGCCTCAAACAGTTCTCGATGGGATTAGAAAAGAGATGGAGGAAAGGTTTAACCTCTTGTTCGGGAAACTCAAGGTCATTAATACATACGATACTGCCGCTAAATGGGCTAATCCAGCGAATATGCCGATAAGGCTTGAAAATGAGATGACAGGGGTCGGCGCTGAGGGTAAAAAGGTAAAAGAAGAGAAAGGCGACAGGGGAGAGTAAGAGAATGCAAATTGCAAAATGCAAATATCAAAATAGAGGATTGTGGAATTATTTTAATCCTTCCTTAATGTTTCTCTTGATAATGTGGCCTTGAAAAATTTAACCGCCATAGCCCGCCGTATGCCCAGTCTTGTGCATGTGATGAGGAGGGCAGTTGTAAGACCAATCTTTTATCGTGGAAAATGCGGTTTGCTGTGCAGTCAGGAGTTTCCTCCTGACTGCGCTATGGTGGCAGGAGGTAACTCCTGTCACCACGGCAATGAGCCCTTCCTGTAGGCGGGGCTTATGAACATCTAAGGAGGAACCCGATGAAAAATCAGGAACATAAGGAAGTCTTGGTTTGGGACTGGCAGACAAGGGTTCTGCATTGGCTGAACGCCTTTTTAGTTATTGGCCTTGCTGTCCTTGCATTGAGCTTTGAGATTATGGAGGATATGGGTATATCAGAAAGCACCGAGGAATATATCAAGAGGATACATGCTGTCACAGGCTATTTTTTTGCTGTCACTTTTACATTAAGGATTATCTGGGGTTTTGTTGGAAATGAATATGCAAGATGGAGCGATATGATACCCTGCAACAGAGAGAGATGGAACATCATATTTGCCGACATAAAATGGTATTTAAGCGGGTTTAAGAAAAAGCCGCCTATTGTCCTGGGCCACAACCCGCTCGCCTCACTTTTTTATATCCCATTATTCATAATCCTGGCAAGCCAGATTATTACAGGCCTTGCACTCGCTGGCCTTGAATTTGATTATCTTCCGGTCTCCCTTTTTGTTGGCAACTGGGGTGAAGGGGCAAAAGAGGGGTTAGAGGAGATTGCTGAAGAGATTCATGAGTTTGGTTTATTATTTGTTATATTCTTTTTTATTGCTCACATGGCGGGACTTGTTGTTCATACAATAGGTGAAAAGACAGGGCTTTTCTTTTCAATGATTCATGGAAAGAAGCGTTTACCGAAGGATATAGAATAGAAATACGAAATAAGATATTAGAACAGGATTTGTCTGATTTTTAATTTCTGCTTTTTATAAATTCAATCGCCTTTTTTATTCTTTTAATAGTTGTCTCTTTTCCAAGATTTTCTATTACCTCAAAGATGCCAGGGCTTACTTTTCCGCCGGTTAATGCAATCCTTACCGGCTGTGCAACCTTGCCGAGTTTTAGGCCTTTTTCATTTATAATGTCATTGAATATGGCCTCAATTGCTTCGTGGGTTAGGGCTTGTAGGCTATTGAGTCTGGATATAAGGATCTCGAATATGGTCGCCATATCGGGTGTTAAGAATTTTTTGGCTGCATCTTCTTCATACTGGATATCTTCCTTAAAATAAAATTCTGCTGCACCTGCCATCTCTACAAGGGTTTTACTTCTCTCCTGAAAGCCCTTTATAATATTTACAAGTCTTTTATCAGCAGATACCTTATATCCCTTTGTCTCCAAAAAAGGTATTAAAAGTAATGATAATTCTTCTGGTTTTGCTTCTTTTAAATAGTGTTGATTGAGCCATATAAGTTTTTCTGGATTGAATACACCTGAAGATTTCCCGACATTTTCAAGAGAGAATTTCTCTATGAGCTCATGAATGCTGAATATCTCCTGATCTCCATAAGACCAGCCAAGCCTTGCGAGATAATTGACCAGCGCATGAGGCAGATATCCCATCTCTTTATACGACATAACAGATGTTGCGCCATGACGTTTGCTGAGCCTTGTCTTATCAGAGCCGAGTATCATAGGCAAATGTGCAAATTGGGGAAGGGGGTAGCCAAATGCCTCGTAGAGCATGATCTGTTTTGGTGTGTTATTAAGATGATCATCCCCTCTGATGACATGGGTTATCTCCATAGTTGCATCATCAACAACAACACAGAGGTTATAGGTAGGCGTTCCATCGCTTCTCAGGATAACTAAATCCTCTATCTCGTCATTATTAAATGCAACATTGCCTTTTATAAGGTCTTTAACCAGTGTTATTCCATGCGGCACTTTAAATCTTATTGCAAATCCCTCCTTACCCCCCTTTGTTAAAGGGGGGGAGGGGGGATTGTTTCTGCACCTACCATCATATTTTGGGGGCCTGCCCTGTTTCAAAGCTTCTTCGCGTCTCTTTTCCAGTTCTTCAGGGGTGCAAAAACATTTATAAGCCTTGCCCATCTCAAGAAACTTATACGCATGCCCTTTATAGAGTTCAAACCGTTTGCTCTGAAAATAAGGGCCTTCATCCCAGTTAAGTCCAAGCCACTGCATCCCGTCAAGGATCGCCTGCGTGGAGTCCTCTGTTGACCTTGCCACATCAGTATCTTCAATCCTTAAAATAAATTTGCCTCCGCCTAAGGCGGAATGGTGCTTTGCAAAAAGATAGTTAAAAAGTGCAGTCCTTGCCCCGCCTATGTGCAGATAGCCTGTAGGGCTTGGCGCAAATCGAGTTCTTACCTCCAAAGTGTTTCTCCTTTATTTTTTCGATGATTTTTTCTTTTCCTCTTCCTTCTTTTTTGAGCACTCAGGGCAAGCATACTTGACATCATGTTTTACTGTAAGCCTGTCATAATCTTTGTCTATAGCTATTCTTATTACTGTCTCGCTTTCTTTTCCGCAGAAGCTACACTTTAACATAGCTATCTCCTTCTTTTTTATACATCGCTGCTATCTTTACTCGAGAGTTTCTCAGGATATTTTCCACATCTGTTTTTACCCTATCTTCAAATGCTATAGACAGTGCGCAAAAGGTGGTAAGTGTTTTTGGGGTTGGTATAAGCCTGAAATCTACCGTATTCTCCTTTAAAACCTTCTCTGCCTTTAAGGCCTTATGGGTTGAGCCAAAAGTAGCAATATACTCCAAAAAACCTACCTCGCAGGCCTCATAATAGCTGAGATCTTTTCTACGACCTTATCCAATTTTATCAGATTGATTTCTGGACTTTTTCTCATTTTTAATTCTACAGAGCCTTCCTTTAGAGTCTTGCTTCCAATGGTGAGCCTTACTGGTATGCCTATCAAATCCGCATCATTGAATTTTATTCCAGCCCTTTCATCTCTGTCATCCATCAGCACATCTAATCCAGCGTCTGTCAAATTCTTAGAGACTGTTTCTGCAGCATCCATAGTTGCCTTGTCATTTACATTGATTGGAATAAGATGCGCTTGAAATGGCGCAAGGGGTATGGGCCAGATGATGCCGTTTTCATCATGATTCTGTTCTATGCTGGCTGCTGCTATCCTTCCAATGCCGATGCCATAGCACCCCATAATCATTGGTCTTTCCTGCCCTTTCTCATTTAAAAATGTCGCATTCATGGCCTCGCTGTATTTCGTGCCGAGTTTAAAAACATGCCCTACCTCTATGCCTCTGAATATTTCCAGATTGCCGTCAGCGCATCTCGGACATGAATCGCCTGATACTACCATCCTTAAGTCGCCAAAACCGTCTATCTTAAAATCTCTGTTGAGATTCACATTGATAAGATGCGCATCAGCCTCATTCGCGCCTGTTACACCATTGATAACTGCCTGTATGCTGTAATCTGCAAACATCGTTATGTTCAACCCCACCGGCCCTGCAAAGCCTGATGGCGCATTGGTAGTCCTTCTCACGGTTTCTTCATCTGCAAGATTTAGCCACTCAGCATCAAGGAGTTTCTTTAATTTTGATTCATTGATCTCATAGTCTCCTCTCACAAGGGCTGCTACTACACCTTTGTCTGAATGATAGATAAGGGTTTTTATCAATTTCTGGGGCGTGGTCCTCAGAAATCCACTCACCTCTTCAACACTCTTCATCCCCGGCGTAGAAACTTTCTCTAAAGGTTTTTCTTCTGACCCCTGCTTAAAGCCTGCGGGGGCAGGCTTCTGACCCCCGTTTAAAGCCTGCGGGGGCAGGCCCCTGACCCCTGATCCCTGTATTTTTATCTCCGCCTTTTCCACATTCGCTGCATAGTTGCACTTATTACAGCTTGCGATTGCATCCTCTCCTGTATCAGCCAGCACCATAAATTCATGGGAAAATTTTCCGCCTATTGCGCCGGTCTCAGCCTCAACAGCCCTGAATTTCAAGCCGCATCTTTCGAATATACGGCAGTAGGTGTCATACATATTCTGATATTCTCTTTCAGCGTCCTCTTCTGTTGCATGAAAAGAGTAGGCATCCTTCATGATAAACTCTCTACCGCGCATGAGCCCAAATCTTGGCCGTATCTCATCCCGGAATTTTGTCTGAATTTGATAAAGATTCCTCGGAAGTTCCCGGTAAGAACGGACCTCCCTTCTTACCATGTCAGTTATAACCTCTTCGTGGGTTGGACCAAGGCAGAAGTCTCTTTCATGCCTGTCTTTTATCCTTAAAAGCTCTTTTCCATACGCATTCCATCTTCCGCTCTCCTGCCAGAGTTCAGAGGGGATGACCATAGGCATAAAGACCTCTTGAGCGCCTGCCCTGTTCATCTCCTCACGTACGATGTTTTCTACTTTTCTTATTACCTTGAGTCCCAGGGGAAGGTAATTATAAATGCCGGCAGCCACCTTCCTTATCATCCCTGCCCGTGTCATAAGCTTATGGCTTATAACCTCTGCATCAGAAGGTGACTCTTTTAATGTCGGCAAGAATATCTGGGAAAAACGCATGGAATAAACTCCGTTATAAATTCATAAATTGCAAAATGCAAATTGAAAAATGCAAATTTTGAAAGAAAATATTCTAAAATATTTTGAAATTTGCAATTTAAAATCTTCAATTTGCAATGCAGGTTAGCTATCGGGAAGGCTAACCTGTTACAGTGCTTCCTGATTTATCTCTATCTTTGCCTTTGCCTTAAGGTCATTCAGCCATTGGTTCAGGGCCTCCTGCTCTTTTTCCCGAAGGAGGCGGGTTTTTATTTCATCCTTTCTTTTTTCAAATTCATTCCTCTCTGCCTCTTTGCTCTCTTTTAGTTTAAGTATATAAAATTTATTTCCTTGAGGGATAACCTGACTGTAAAAGGGATTTGCGTTTGTTAATGCAAATATCTCTGGCTTATCTCCAATATATAAACCAATATTTGATACATATCCCTCTGTTTTTGAAACAAAGCCGCTTTCTCCAGTTGTATACCCTTCTGCTGTAGCGAGTTTTTTGAGGTCATTTCCTTGCTTCAACTTTGACAAAACACTGTCAGCAGTCTCTTTTGCCTTTTCCTTTGTCTTCTCTTTTGCAACCGATGCCTTTACAGAAGTTGCTATTTCTTCATAGGCAGGTATATGCTCTTCTTTCCTGTCCAGAATCTTGATGATATAAATACCGTCATTCGTATTGATTGCGCTGCTTATTTCTCCTTGTTTAATAGAAAAGGCCGCCTTTTTTAGCTCAGCGTTTTTTACCAACTCAACCGCTGCATCCCTTTCTGTAAAAAATCCTGTTTCTATTATTTTAACTTTTTTCTTTTCTGCCTCAGTTTTCAAGTCCTTATTTTCCACGGTAACAGCCTTATAAATCTCAGATGCCAATTCTGATGCGAGATTGTTTGCAGCAGTCTGTGATAGTTTGTTTGATATGAGATTCTTTGCCTCTTTGAGCGGTATAAGCCTTGCCTCTTTAACATCATCGAGCTTTATAATATGAAAGCCGTAATCACTCTCAATGACACCACTTATTTCGCCCTTTTTCAAAGAAAAGGCAGCATCTTCAAAAGGCTTAACCATATCGCCCTGTTTGAAATAACCGAGTGAACCTCCCTGTTTGGCAGAGCCCGGGTCCTGAGAATATTTCTTTGCAAGATTTGCAAAATCCTCGCCCTTTCTGGCCAGAGAGAAAATATCTTCAGTCTTTTTCTTTGCATCTTCTTGGGCCTTTTTTCTGTCAGACTCTTTTGCATCAGGTTTAATCAGAATGTGTCTTGCAGAAACCTCTTTCTGTGTTTGAAACTCACTCAGGTTTTTCTCATAATATTCTCGTATTTCTGCATCTGAAATCTTTACCCTTTGTAAGAGGTCTTTAAATGGAATGGAGACATAAATGGCCTTTATTGATGTTGGCGTCTTAAACCTTTCCTTATTCTTTTCAAAATACGCCTTAGAATCTTCATCTGAAACGCTAATAGTTTTTTCAAATTTTGCGCTATCTATGGACAGATATTGCAGGTTTACCTTTTTGTTTTCGCTAAAAAAGGTATCTTCTACATCTTTATCCTGAACATTTACAGCATCAGTAACACCTTTCTGTAGTTTTTCTATTATAAGATTCTGTCCGATGCCTTCTTCATATTCGCCTGGCAGTAAACGATTGGCTTTCAGTACTTGAAGATATAGCGCTTTATCAAATACACCATCCTTTTGAAAGGCCGGAACAGCTTGTATTGTCTTTTGAATATCCTCGGTTGAAACAGTAATGCCTTTTCTTTTTGCTTCCCGCAGTCCTAATTCTAAATTTATGAGCATATTGATAGTATTTTGTTTGAGATTTAATCTTTCCAGGAGCTCATCATTAAACTGTTCCTTCATAACATTTCTGTAATAATTTATCTGCCGCTCATAGGCCTTGGCATATTCTATTACAGTTATTGGCTTGCCGTTTACCCGTGCGGCGATTGTTCTTTTATCTACCTTGAGATTCCCAATTCCCCAGAATACAAAGACAACAATAATTGCCCCGAGCGCCAGAACGATAAGCCAGGACCTCTTTCTCTTTCTCAGAACCTTAAGCATCAAAACCTCCCAAAATGTTTTTTAGTTTTAAATCATAATAAATTTAAAAGGGAAATGCAACTACTGATAAATTATGGGCTGAACTCATAGGGAACATGGTCTTCACCCAAATCTAAATGTGATAAGATTGGGCTGGATGAACAACCGTCCCATTTATAACCTAAATTCCTTCTATATTTCCATAGGTCTGTGGGGGAAAAAAGAACCTCTTGACCCTGATGTCTTTCGAGAGGCTGTAAAGAGCAGCTTACAAGGCGGCGCCAGAAGAATATGGGTAACGCCTGATTATCTTGTAACAGAAAAACACTGGGATACCCTTTTTCCATTTCTCAAGGGTGAAAATCTTGGAAAAGAACAGACACAATAAGACAGTTATTGTGCCGTCAGGAGTTTCCTCCTGACGGCAATGAGTGACAGGAGGTAACAGGCTAACCGAGAATTGTCATTCTGAGTCCCGATGACCGTCTGGACGAAGAATCTTGTTATACAATCCATTGAAAATATGAGATTCTTCACTCCAGTTCAGGGTGAGTTCTGAGAATTCCGGGGGCATCGTGAATTAGATAAAAGCTGTAGGGTCAGCTCTACTTTGTTGATATTAAGGTTTGGTTCTGTTATGTTTTCACATAAGGTCAAGGAGTGGTGTCAGAGTGTCAGCCAAGGTGTCAGGCCTTGTCAGGCTGGGAGGGGTCTTGGAGAGGGGTCTTGGAGGTCTTGGGGTCAAATCTTTTGTTTTGACAATTCATATAGCGTCTCTTACCTCCCTTTACTTTGTCAAATTGAAAGATTTGACCCCTTTTAAATTCCCCTTTTAAATTCACAACAACAATAACCTATGACAACCTCGGAAGAAGAACTACTATAGACAACCCTGACACAGGAAAGACCGAGACCCAATACGACCTTGCAAGCAACGTCACTGCAAAAATCACAGCAAATCTCAAAAATGAAGGCAAACAGATAAACTATGATTATGACTACAATCGGCTAAAATCAATAACCTACCCGAACTTTACCCAAAACAACATCGCCTACGAATACAGCGCATCAGGCGCATCTGACAACCGAGCAGGCCGTATTACAAAGGTTACAGACCAATCAGGAAAAGAAGAGCGCTTCTATGGCAAACTCGGTGAAATCACAAAAGAGATAAAATCCATTATAACATTCACAACACCCAACAGCCCGGAGCCCTACACTACCCAATATCAATACGACACATGGGGAAGGCTGCAAAAACTCACATATCCAGATGGAGAGGTCCTCACATATCAATACGACTCAGGCGGGCTCCTCAAAAAGGCAACAGGAGTAAAGGGCAGCTACACCTATGAATATATAAAACAGCTTGAATACGACAAATTCGGGGACAAAAAAAGGGGCAAAAAAAGGGGACAGATTTATTTGTTGACATAGGAGATGATTTAAGTAAAATGGTTTCATGCCAAGAACAGCAAGAATAGTATTGCCCAACTATCCTCATCACATCATTCAAAGGGGTCACAACAGACAAATAGTTTTTGCAAGCAACGAAGATTACCTTTACTACCTTGAAAACCTTAAGCAGTGGAAGAAAAATTTAGGGTGTAAGATTTACGCCTATTGCCTTATGACAAACCATGTCCATTTAATAATAGACCCCTGTAACAAGATAGAAAATTTAGCATTGCTTATGAAGCGGGTTTCAGGGCGACAGACCCGCTATGTGAATAAGTTGGAAGGGCGGAAAGGGACATTATGGGAAGGCCGCTATAAATCCAGCCCTATAAAGCAAGATGAATATCTCTTGGCCTGTTGTCGTTATGTTGAATTAAATCCTATAAGGGCTGAAATAGTAGATGCGCCTGAAAATTACAAATGGTCGAGTTACAGATGCAAAACAGGCATAGAAAAACCTGACTGGTTAGACTTAGACCCATGTTACAAGAATTTAGGAAACACAGATAAAGAGCGTGCGAAGAGATATAAACAATTTGTGAAAGGCTCTATTCCGGATGGCGAATGGGCATTGATACGAGAGGCATTACAGAGAGGCCAACTCACGGGAAGCAACCGATTTATTGAAGAAGTTGAAAGAAAGATAGGGAGACGGATTGAATGTAGAGGGCAAGGGAGACCGAGAAAAAGGGGAAAATAAATCTGTCCCCTTTTTTCGCCTTTTTTTTCGTAGAAGACAAGGGAGGCCAAGAAAAGGGTGAAAATAAATCCCCTTTTTTCTTTGGGAGGAAGTAGGTAGTATTGGTCTTTTCGATAGGGCTTGAATTTGGCCATCGGAAACCTCCTTTATTCAGTATCCAACTGCCAAGATTATAGCTCCTCCGTTGATAAATTTAAATATGTTTTGAAGATTATTTTCGTATGTTTTTAGGAAATTTGCCTATTCTCGATCAGCCTGTTTCCTCCTGACGGCAATGAGTGACAGGAGGTAACTCCTGCCACCACAATAACGATGTGTCTGGGTTGTCCTAGCAGGTTGCAGAAAAGGCTTGACAAGGGATATCTAATTCTGCTATTTTAAAAATGCATTATGCAGGAATTGTTTTTTTGTGGCAGTAATAGTTGTTAAATTAGTGGTTATCGAGCCGTGGAAGGCTTTGGTGAATCTTCCACGGTTTTTTTTTGGCAATCACGCTGAGCGTGATTATGCCACGCTCAGCACGGTATATCTGTTTAAAAAACAGCCTAACTATAAGGCTGCTTTGATCTTGAGAAAGGAGGTAAACAGATGGCGAGAGGAAAAGTAAAGTGGTTCAATGACACCAAGGGCTTTGGCTTCATTCAGCAGGAGTCAGGCGAGGATGTTTTTGTCCACTACACGGCAATCAGTTCTGAAGGATTCAAGAGCTTGAAAGAGGGCGATGAAGTTGAGTTTGATATAACTCAGGGTCCAAAAGGGCCTCAGGCTTCAAATGTTATAAAAAAATCATAGTTCTTTAATCCCACCAGGCGCATTACCCCTTTCTGTTTCTCAATGGAAAGGGGTAATTTATTAGTAGTAATAGTCTTTAAAGTTTGCTATCCTTTTTTTCATGGTAGGTCCAGCCCGACGCATACTCACCATCTCAGAACTTACCCAAAAGATAAAGGCCTTACTTGAAACCAACCTCTATTATGTGTGGGTTGAGGGAGAGATTTCTAATTTAAGGTCGCCTGTTTCAGGCCATATCTATTTTACCTTAAAAGACGCAGGCGCACAGATAAGGGCTGTGGTATTCAGAAATCAGGCTAAATTTTTTAAATTTAAACCTTCAGATGGTCTCCATGTGATATGCAGAGGCATGGTTAGCGTATATCAGGAAAGAGGCGAGTATCAGCTGATACTGGATTATATTGAGCCAAAAGGCCTTGGTGCGCTGCAGGCTGCCCTGCAGCAGTTAAAAGAGAAACTTGCAAAAGAGGGTTTTTTTGACTCAGATCGAAAAAGACCGCTTCCCATTTTGCCCAAAAAGATTGGCATTGTTACATCGCCTACAGGGGCAGCTATCCGCGATATGTTGAAGGTTTTTGGCAGACGGTTTGCTGATATCAGTATTCTCATCTATCCAGTAAGGGTTCAGGGTATTGAATCAGCGCGGGAAATCACAGAAGGTATTTATGAACTGAATCAAATGAAGGATATTGATATAATTATCATTGCAAGAGGCGGCGGCTCACAGGAAGACCTCTGGGCATTTAATGAGGAGATTGTTGCAAGGGCCATATATAAATCAAAGGTCCCTGTCGTTTCAGCAGTTGGACATGAAATAGACTGGACCATAGCTGATATGGTTGCAGACCTCAGGGCGCCAACTCCGTCTGCTGCCGCTGAAATGGTTATCCGCTCCAAAGAAGAATTTATAGAAAAATTGATTGCTATCAACTCTCAGCTGCGTTCCATGATGATACATAGGGTAGATGACCAAAGAATCCTCCTCCATAGATTAGAACGCGGGTTAATAGATCCATCGAGGAGATTAAAGGAGATAAGGTTAAGGCTCGGAGATGTTGCGGGGAGACTTGATATTGCAGTATCGCACTATCTTGAAATGGTTAAAAAAGACTATCTGCATATAACAGAAAGGCTCAACATCCTCAGTCCGCTCAATATGCTTGCAAGGGGTTACAGTATTACAAGAAAGATCCCATCTATGGTCATCCTCCGAAACTCAAAAGATGTATCTGTTGGCGATGATATGAATGTAGTTCTTGCAAAGGGAGAGATATTCTGTAAGGTGACAAAAACTATCTGATTACGCAGATTAAAAAAAGCAGATTACACAGATTAAAGACCTGTATTATAATCTGTGTAATCGTATTCAAAAATCTGCGTAACCACGCTTAGCGTGGTGTAATCGAGAGGCATTTATTTAATGGCAGAGATAAAGTTTGAAGACGCATTAAAAAGATTAGAAGAGATTGTGGGTACCCTTGAAAAAGGGGGAATCCCGCTTGAGAGGTCTTTAAAGATATTTGAAGAAGGCGTGCGTCTTTCGCGGCTGTGCAATAAGATGCTGGATAAGGCTGAAAAGAAGGTGGAAATTCTTATGAGAAATGACAGCGGCGAGCTGGAATCCAAACCATTTGAGCAGGATGAAGAATAATCTTGAACCTAAATAGCTATCTAAAAGAAAAAGAAGATATCATAAATAAGGCGCTCGACACTGTTTTGCCCAAGGAAGATGAGTTTCCTCAGAGGCTACACAAGGCAATGCGATATAGCGTATTTGCAGGAGGAAAACGGGTCAGGCCTATACTGTGCTTAGCCTGTGCAGAGGTATTTGCAAAACTAAATGAAAATATTACAAACATAGGTTGCGCAATTGAGTTGATACATACATATTCATTAATACATGACGACCTGCCTGCCCTTGATAATGATGATTTAAGACGGGGAATGCCGACAAATCATAAGGTGTTTGGAGAGGCTATGGCAATACTCGCAGGTGACGCCCTCCTGGCCTCAGCATTTTCTATAATGGCGAGTTGCAAGGCAGCAACAAATGACGAACAGGCCAGCCTTTTAGACACTATCAGGGAGATAGCAAAGGCTGCCGGCTCTACAGGTATGGTTGGCGGTCAGGTTGTTGATATAGAGTCAGAGGGAAAAGAGGTCGCTTTTCCTGTGCTTGAGTATATCCATATCCATAAGACAGGGGAATTAATCCTTGCAAGCTGCAGGGCTGGAGCTATTATGGCAGGGGCCGATGAAAAACCTCTCGAAGCTATCACTAAATATGGCGAGGCTATTGGTCTTGCATTTCAAATAGCTGATGATATACTTGATGTAGAAGGCCAGAGAGAACATATGGGTAAAGGGGTCGGAGGGGATGCGAAAAAAGGCAAGATTACTTATCCGGCTGTTTTAGGCATTGATGAATCAAGAAAGAGGGCGCAAGAATTAGTAGATATTGCAATAACTGTTATAGGTAATTTTGGTCCAAAGGCTAAACCATTGGTAGAGATTGCAAAGTATATTGTTGAAAGGAGAAAATGACAACAAATAGGAATTAAAAATTACGAATTATAAGGGAGTCCATATTTGTATTGACATATTAATCAGCGCATATATAGAGTATACATTCCACCCAGTGTCATTCCCGCATGTTTTTAGCGGGAATCCAGTAGTTCTTAGTCTCTGGATGCCCGATTAAAAAATTCGGGCATGACGAACAAAAGGGGATAGTGTGTAAATACTATTCTGGACTGGTTAGTAAGAATAAAAAATTCGTAATTCCTGATTCATAATTAATAATTGTATTTATGTCCAAACTATTAGATAGCATAAACACTCCCAACGACCTAAAAAAAATAGCCGCTGAAAACCTGCCCACACTTGCCAGCGAACTAAGAGATGAGATTATCAATACCATCTCAGGCATTGGGGGGCATCTCTCATCCAGTCTCGGCGCTGTTGATATTGCAGTGGCAGTTCATTATGTGTTTGATACACCACGGGACAAGATAATCTGGGATGTTGGGCATCAGGCGTATGCCCATAAGATTCTTACCGGAAGAAGAGAGGCATTTAAGACTATCCGCCAATTTGGCGGAATTAGCGGTTTTCCAAAACCATCTGAAAGTGCATACGATGCCTTTGGTGTCGGACATTCCTCTACCTCGATTTCCGCAGCTATGGGTATGGCTGTTGCAAGGGATTTAAATCATGAAAATTATAGAGTTATAGCCATTATTGGAGACGGTTCTTTAAGTTCAGGCATTGCCTTTGAGGGATTAAATCAAGCCGGGCATCTCAAAAAAGATATGATTGTCATCCTGAATGATAATGAGATGAGCATATCACAGAATGTTGGCGCCCTTTCTTCGTTCCTGAGCAGAAAGATTACCGGACGCCTGGCTACCCGTCTCAAGAAAGAGGCTGAAGGGTTTTTTATGTCTATACCTAAGATTGGGAGCAGACTTGTATCATTTGCCAAAAGGGCAGAGGATTCCTTGATAGCGCTGCTTACGCCAGGTATGTTGTTTGAGGGACTTGGTTTTCATTATATTGGCCCAATAGACGGCCATAATCTTGATGAGCTTATAAATACCTTGAATGATGCGAAAGATTTAAAAGGCCCGATACTCATTCATGTGCTGACAAAAAAAGGTAAGGGGTATACGCCGGCAGAACAAGAACCGATCCGGTTTCATGGCATTGGACCGTTCGAAAAAGAGACCGGTAAATCTATAAGACCTAAGAAACAGACTGCTTCCTATACAGAAGTCTTTGGTCAGACGCTTGTTGAACTGGCTGACCAGGATAAAAGAATTGTTGCAATAACCGCTGCTATGCCTGAAGGCACCGGCTTAGACAGATTTGCCAAAATATTTCCAGATAGATTTTTTGATGTTGGGATTGCAGAGCAGCATGCGGTAACTTTTGCAGCAGGCCTATCAACTCAGGGATTTATCCCTGTAGTAGCTATCTATTCTACATTTTTACAGAGGGCCTATGATGAGATACTGCATGATGTCTGCCTGCAGAATTTACCTATAGTGTTTGCAGTTGACAGGGCAGGGCTCGTTGGCGCTGACGGACCTACCCATCACGGTTTGTTTGATATATCATATCTTCGCCATATACCGAATATGGTTGTTATGGCTCCAAAGGATGAGGGTGAATTGCGCTCCATGCTCAAGACTGCTATAAAATGTGGAAAGCCCGCAGTTATCCGTTATCCCAGGGGTGAAGGGTATGACGTTGATACCTCTCAACCTTTGAAGGAGATTCCTCTTGGCAAGGCTGAGATATTGATGAATGGAAACGATGCCATTATTTTTGCAATAGGGTCAACCGTTTATCCTTCATTAGAGGCTGCCTATCAGTTAGAAAAAGGTGGAATTAAGGTGACGGTTGTGAACAGTCGCTTTGTTAAACCTCTTGATGATGAGATTATACTTTCTCTCACCAGAAAAATAGATAAGATTATAACAGTAGAAGAAAATGCGCTTCAGGGTGGATTTGGCAGCGCTGTCCTTGAAGTTTTAGAGCGCAATGGGGTAGCAGGCTGCAAAATGAAACGAATGGGAATTCCTGACGAGTTTGTGGAGCATGGCTCTCAAAAAGAACTGAGAACCCTTTATAATATAGATGCCGCTGGCATAGAAAAGGCAGTAATTGATATAATTAAAACAAATGTTAGTGAAAGAAAAAGAGCGTCTTGATGAGGCGCTTGTCAGACGAGGGTTAGTAAGCGATCCTGAAAAGGCATTGGCTGTCATAATGACAGGTAGGGTGCTTGTAGATGGTATTGTTTTTGATAAGCCAGGGACAGAGGTAAAAAACGATGCAGAAATCGTTATTCTCGAGAAAGAGCCATATGTCAGCAGAGGTGGAATAAAGCTTGAGGGCGTATTAAATCATTTTGACATAGATGTCCATGGCGCAACAGTTATGGATGTAGGGGCGTCCACAGGCGGTTTTACAGATTGCCTTTTAAAGAGAGGCGCTCAAAAGGTTTATGCAATAGATGTTGGCAAGGGACTTTTGGACTGGCGACTCAGAAACGATAAAAGGGTTGTGGTTCTGGAAGGAAAGAATATCAGATATCTTGAATCCAAAGATATCGGAGAAAAGGTCGATATTGCTGTAATAGATGTTTCATTTATTTCATTAAAAAATGTTGTTCCTGCAGTAATGAAATTTATAAAACCACAAGGCATCATCCTCGGACTCATAAAACCTCAGTTTGAGGCGCAGAAAAGGGAAGTGGAAAAAAAGGGCATTATAAAAGATTCTGCAAAACATGAAAAGATAATTCATGAGATAAAGATATTTGCAGAAGATATAGGTCTTGCTGTAAAAGGTGTTTGTGAATCTGCGATAAAGGGTGTAAAAGGGAATAAAGAATTCTGGATATATCTGAGAACATGATAATTGTATTTAAAAATCGGTGTAATTAAGAGGTTATTTATGGCAACTAAAAAGCTCGGAGAACTTCTTGTAGAAGCTGGGCTTATTACAAATGAACAGTTAGATGCTACACTTGAAGAGGGAAAGAAACAAAAAGGGAAAAGACTCGGCACCTTACTTGTGGAAAAGGGGTTTACTACAGAATTGGATATAGCCCAGACCCTCGCTTATCAGCTCAATATTCCCTATATGGACCTGCCAACAGCGGTTATTGACCCTGAGGCAATTAAACTCGTACCGGAAAAACTCGCCAGACAGCATCTCCTTGTGCCTATTTCATTGGAAAAAAGAAATGTTATCAAACTTGCCATGTCAGACCCTCTTAATATGGAGGCGCTTGATGATATCAGATTTGCTACAAATCGTGAATGCTCACCTATGGTAGCTACCATATCCGATATCCTTGTGGCAATAAAGACCCATTATCACCTTTCGCTTCCTTTGGAAGACATTGTAGGCGATATGGCCAAGGAGAAGTTTGTAGAGGTGATTCACGAAAGAGATTATACAAGAACTACGGAAGAGCTGCTAAAGAAGAGTGAAGCGCCTCCTATTATCAAAATGGTGGATTCCATCATAATCCATGGCGTTGAAAACAGGGCGAGCGATATACATATTGAGCCGCAGGACCATATCGTCAAATTGAGGGAGAGGATTGACGGGATTATGAGGGATGTTATGCAGCTGCCTAAATGGGTTCAGGGCGCTGTAACATCAAGGATAAAGATAATGGCAAGAATGGATATCGCAGAGAGAAGAATCCCTCAGGATGGGAGGATGCAGGTCAGGGTTGGAGGTAGGGAGATGGATTTAAGAATATCTTCGCTTCCGACCCAGTATGGCGAAAAGATAGTAATGCGTATCCTTGATTCAAAGGCTACCGCCCTTCAATTGGATGAAATAGGCCTTTCCCCGCAATCAAAAGAGAGGGTAACATCAATTATTGAACGTCCACAGGGGATAGTGCTTGTTACAGGGCCTACTGGAAGCGGTAAGACATCTACCCTGTACGCAATGATTGCTTATATTAAGACGCCTGCCATCAATGTGATTACCCTTGAGGACCCCATTGAATATCAACTCGAAGGGGTAAATCAGGTGGCAATCAATGACAAGGTTGGACTTACCTTTGCATACTGCCTGAGGTCTGTCCTCAGACAAGACCCTGATGTAATCCTGGTTGGTGAGATGCGCGATCTGGAAACTGCAGAGATTGCGCACCAGGCATCTATTACAGGACATCTTGTATTTTCTACGCTGCACACTACAGAAGCAATATCAACAATAACGAGACTAAAGGATATTGGCATACAACCGTATCTTATTGCATCTTCTTTGAACGGGATTATTGCTCAAAGGCTTGTAAGAAAGATATGTCAATCGTGCAAGGAATCGTATGTCCCGTCAGATAAAGAACTGAAGAAGATAGGAACAAAGATTACAAAAACAGATATACCTAAACTTTATAGGGGCAAGGGATGCGGTGATTGCGGCGGCTCCGGCTATCACGGCAGAACCGGCATATTTGAGGTATTGACGATCACCAGCCAGATAAAGGATATGATAGTTTCTGATGCGCCAGAGGATAGTATCAGAAAAATAGCTGTTTCTAATGATATGATACCTATGTATAGAGATGGCATATCCAAGGTGATGCAAGGAATAACAACAATAGATGAGCTTCAAAGGGTCGTCTTTGCTAAGGAAGAAGAGATAACAGAAGTGATTTGTCCCAATTGTGCAGAAGTCATCAGTTCAGAATTTACAACCTGCCCGTATTGTGGCTTTTCAGTTGTCCTCAACTGTCCTTCCTGCGGTAAGAAACGGGAAGCTGATTGGAGCCATTGCCCTTATTGCAGCGCAGAATTTGTTAAGCAAAAGCAGTCTACTCCAGAAGACAAAATAAAACAGTTAATAAAAGCCCCGCAAAAAGCCAAAGGATAATTGCATTACCCCCAAATTGATAAGCAGCAAAAATATGGGAAATTATCCATAACAGCCTGACAAAGTCTTACACCACATCATAAAAAACACATCATAAAAACATCTTGACAAAACATATAATTATCCTGTAGTCTTAAATATTCAAAATTTTCAGGGGATTAGGTGTGTTTGATAGCTTAAGTGATAAGCTTTGCGCAATAATAAAGAAGGTTAAAGGTCAAGGAAGCCTGTCTGAATCAAATATTCAGGAGGCCTTGAGGGAAGTAAGGATTGCGCTCCTTGAAGCTGACGTAAATTTCAATGTAGTTAAAGACTTTACTGAAAGGGTCAAGGCAAAGGCAATCGGCAAGGAGGTGTTGCAGAGCCTTACGCCTGGACAGCAGTTTGTAAAGGTTGTCAGAGATGAGCTTGTGGAAGTTTTGGGAGGAAGTCTTTCCAGCTTAGATCTTGGCTCAAAACCGCCTGTTCCTATCATGCTTGTCGGTCTGCAGGGTTCTGGTAAAACAACGACCACTGCGAAACTTGCAAGGCATTTGAAATCAAAGGGCAGGAATCCATATCTTGTTCCTGCGGATACTTATCGGCCGGCTGCGGTGCTTCAATTAAAAAGACTGGCAAAAGAGATAAATATAGATGTCTTTGATAGCGATGCGAGTTCCAGGCCGCAGGATATTTGTCGAGAGGCATTCAGGATTGCAGATATTAAAGGTTATGATTCCATTCTCATTGATACCGCAGGAAGGATGCACATAGACAATGAGCTGATGGAGGAACTCAGAGAGCTGAAGTCCATCCTTAAGCCCAGGGAGATTCTCTTTGTGGCAGATAGTATGACAGGCCAGGATGCAATTAATACAGCGAAGGGGTTTGATGAGGCAGTTGGAATTACAGGGGTGATACTTACAAAACTTGATGGAGATGCGAGAGGCGGGGCAGCGCTTTCTATAAAGACAGTTACAGGAAAACCAATAAAGTTTGTAGGGATTGGCGAAAAGATAGATGAATTAGAGCCTTTTTATCCTGACAGGGTTGCACAGCGAATCCTGGGCATGGGTGATGTGCTAACTCTTATAGAGAAGGCGCAGGAGGCGGTAGATGAAAAAAAGGCAAAAGAACTTGAGAGAAAACTAAGAAAAGATTCGTTTACACTTGAAGACTTTAGGGAACAGTTAATCCAGATAAAGAAGATGGGGCCACTGGAGAATATACTCTCGATGGTTCCAGGTTTTAAGGAGATGCAGAAAAAGTCGGGTATGACGCCGGATGAAAGGGATTTGGTAAGGATTGAAGCTATTATAAGCTCAATGACGAAAAAAGAACGATTAAACCATACTATTCTGAATGCGAGCCGCAGACAGAGGATTGCAAAAGGGAGCGGCACCTCAGTCCAGGAGGTTAATAAACTGATTAAGCAATATGTTCAGACCCGGGAGCTTATGAAAAAATTTGCAAAGGGTGGTTTTCCAAAGATCGGCGGAAGGGGACTTTTGCCGTTTTAACTTCCCAGTCCCCCTCTTTAATAAAGAGGGGGTGC
>Ga0209212_1002759_pt1 | contig 24324 bp, 17 predicted proteins | sample RifGroC2_FD_183996 | JGI IMG/M metagenome (GOLD analysis project Ga0209212, IMG submission 183996) | Groundwater microbial communities from Rifle, Colorado, USA - Groundwater C2 (SPAdes) (version 2) | ecosystem: Environmental > Aquatic > Deep subsurface > Groundwater | place: Rifle, Colorado... | reverse complement strand
TAAACGATATCTGGTTCTCTTATTATAAAGATACTCGCTCTACCGGGGGAAGGCTGAAACTTGGATATGGGCCAGGTGGGCCGCCTGTGCTTGGCAAGCAGCAGGTTCTGCAAATACTCAAGCAAATGAAGTCTATGGGCTGTTTGTCTCAAAAGGAAATCGATAGTGTGCTTTAATCCTGTTGAGATTGGAACGTTTAAACACTGGAGGAATTGATTATGCCTTTTTTTGCAACTTGGTTTGGAAAACGCTTAAGCGGTGGTGCTAGATTTGCAGGCAGTCATATCAAAGGACTGCCTGGCATAGCGTCAAATGCTTTAAAAAGCCACAGATTCTCAAACTGGAAAATGCGAACACCTCCCTCTGACATTTGGAGACATAGGTAGATGCATCGACTCCACCCCAGATTTTATTGTCTCATACGAAATTTATTAGCCTGTCGCGTTGGTTTAAAGATTAAACAGGTTCGGACTTGATTCAGCCAGCCATCGGCCTGTTTTTGCCCGGAACAGAACGCTTTTTCCATGCACATATGAGTATTACATGCTCTTTTGAATAGGTTTCGGGGTTACTGTAATGTTTAGTGCTGACCTCGCAACCATATTTACATAATAAAGCGCTATCGGGTACCAGGTGTGGGACCCTAAAAGCCCCGCGACAAGCCTTTGTCGCGGGGCTTCTGTATGCTATACCCAGGAATCGGAGCGGTGCTGCAGGAGGATGTATGGACGAAATAGCGAAGGGCAAGAATTACCTGCGGAATATTGAGACATCGAGGAAGCGGACTATCCGGGTGGAGGTTGTGGGAGAGGTAAACGAAGCGGAAAAACACTTCCTGGATGGGATAGCGTACTTCACAGCCGGGACTTTAAGCAAGGATGATATAAACCATACTACTTATGTCTCTGAACTGATGACAAAACTTATAAAGAGCATAGTCGCCTATATTCGGAAGGGCAAGAAGAACGAGGGGAATAAGTAGAAAACACCTAAGTTCCGAGAGGTCCGGGCAGGTTGGTAAAGCTTGCCCGGAAACGGGAGGAGTTATGGAAGAAGAAAATCCGTTTGAAGAATACTACAAGGAAACATTTAAGACAACTCCGGGAGAAAAGTCGGGTTCGGGCGATGTCGCGAGGGAAAAGGAAGAGTTCTTGCTATCCCTTGAGGAAAAGGTCGCAAAAAAAGAGGTGTCAGGTGACGCTGGACTTATTAAAGTCCAGATAAAAGCCTTCATTAAGGGGATGAATACCCTGATAGGCCAGGTGTTTGTACAAGAAAAAAAGGCTGGCACAAGGCAGGACCTGGTAGTAACTATAGTGATAGGCGGACTAGCATTCACCCTGGCCAATGTCTACAAGTTAATCACAAAAAAACTCAAGGTGAAAATGACTCCTAGGCAATACGAGATAACTTTTCTCGGTATGTATCATTCGGCTGTGAAGGGGCTTAGGGAAGATAAAGACTAGTCAATTGCCGGACCTGTCGGCTTTCTTACGGAAACTCCCCCTATCTGATATTTTTTAGATAATCTAAGAGTTTAACCATGGCCAGGGGGGTCCTGGCCGCAGTAGGTGATCAGGTTTTTATGGACCGCCGATTTCTCCGCAAGAATAGTCTAGCCTGTGCCGATGACCAAGGCCTGTCGCTGCCAAGTTATATCGATAAGAATCGCACCGCCTAAGGCTCATCTTCCCGGCTGGCGGCTGCTTTGAGTAGGTAACGTAAGGTAAAGATTCCCCTGTGCTATAATAAGCTCACTCTCTGGGGTAATAGACGCAAACGTTATATGGGAGGCAATATGAGTTCAGAGAATGAATGGTTAAAGAAGATCTTTAGGCTGCTGGATGACAACAAGAAATATCCTAAGTACCAATTTGAACGCCGAGCGGATATTTATGTGAACCTGTTCCTGCCGGAGGTGCTCAAAAGTGAATTTAATGAGGAATTCGATTTAATTATTCCGGAGTTCCCGCTCAAATATGCTGAAAAGACTGATCATTGTTCGAATATGGATTATCTTGCAATATCCAAATCGGCTAAGCTGGCGGTCCTCATTGAATTAAAAACCGACTCAAACTCATTAAAACTAGATCAGATTGACAACTATCATTCAGCTTTAACAACTGAAAACTGGTTTAGTAATACAATCGGAAGGTTGCGGAAGTGCGCCGCGAAGAATGATGAGTATACCGACAGCTACAATTATCTTCTATCCAAGTTCGTAGTTGGGGATAAAACACTCTCTCCAGAGAAGCTGGAGGTAATGTATATTGCTCCGGACCACGTAAAAACCACAATCATTGAGAATAAATACATGTTCATTTCCTTCGACACTTTGTGGCAGACGATAAAAACCACCCTGATCGACGGCAAGCATAAGCCGCCGCCCTAGAAGTCTCTACCCTTTTATAGGTATATACGCGCTCTCCGCTATATAGTATATTTGCGAGTATCTGTGTCCGGATAAGGGGGGGCCGCGACAGCCCCTTGTCATTGAGGCTTGGTACAATTTGTTGTGTGCCTGGCTGACCAGTTTAAGGTTTGGGTATGACAAGCGAAGAAATTTTAAACGCCGGTTTCAAATTCAAGGGGAGCTATCCCGCGGCGGAGCTTTATAATTTCCGCAAGGATCAGGCTTTCGCCGCTTACCTGCACATCCATTTCCCCTATGTAGAGGAATTCATCGCTTTAAACACTGTCGCGTTTAATGATGCAGTTCCTTTTGCCGCTATTAGCGTTAAAAACGGCAAAGCCATAATGCAGTTGAATCCGCAACGCCTGACTTTTCTTTACAAAGGGATAGCGGAAGGCCGATGGGGTGTCTCCGGCTTCTACCAAACCCTTGCCTGCCTGCTCTGGCACGAAGTCCTGCATGTGGAGCTGCGCCATTTCCGCCTGCCTGGCGGTCTCCCAAAGAAAAACCATGACTGCTGGAATGTGGCGCAGGATATGGTGGTAGACAACCTTATCCATTCCCGCTATCCCGGCTGGCGTAATTTGGCAGCGGCTGTAAAAGATATTAACGCCAAGATAGACGAGCAGAAACAGGGCCAGATCCTTAAAAAACTAGCCATAGGCGAGCCGGCCGCAGGCGAAATCCCGCTTACTTCCCTTTCTGATAAAGACCTGATGGTCTACCTGAACCTTTTGGACATAGACTGCGAGCAGCCCCCGCTGCCCAGCATCGATAATCATGAGTATACAGAGCCTGATCCAGCAGGGAATCTGCCGAGCGACAAATCCAGTGGTCAACCCGGGGACGAAGTCCCCGACCTGAATATAGACGAGGCGATAATAGACCAGCTTGAAGAGTTGGCCCGCGCGCGCAATGAGCAGAACGAAGCTCGTTCCTTCAGCGAGCAAGAGCTGGGCGACTTGCTAGCCCAGAAAACCGGCGAAGGCCGCCGCTATAATTTGCTTTCAATCCTGCGGCGTTATCTGCGCCGCCTCAGCTTTAAGCAGAAAGCTAATTCCTGGAAGAAGTCCAGCCGTAAGCAGCCAGGCAAACGGCCCGGCGCAATTTATAAAAAGCAGCCTGGAGAGGTGCTCTTCATCATAGACACTTCCGGCAGTATGCGGCCCTTCATAGAAACCGGCCTTTACGGCCTTATAGAAAGCCTCTATGCCGCTTTCAGCAAACTGGCCACTACCCAGGGCTCTGCCTTCTCCCGCTTTTACGAACTGGAAGCGGATGAGAAAATTAAAAGCATCTACCAGCTCAAAAACCCGAGCGAACTTAAAAATCTTGTGAAAAAATCTTTCCGCGGCATGGGCAATACCGACTACCGGCCAATCTTCAACTGGGTGCTGGGCAATTGGTCTAAAACCGGCTCAATGCAGAAGCTGCCGGACCTGCTGCTTTTTGTAACCGATTTCGATACCGACCTTGGCTGGCTGAAGCAGGCTAAGTACTCGCCTTTCGGTAATAGGTTGGTTTGGCTTAACACTAATAAAATGCAGCCTGACGTGCGCCCGCCGCTGGGAGACGTCTGTAATGTGTTCCCGGATGATTTCGGCGCAAGCGAGCCGTACACAGCTTAGGGGGGTTACTATGACACCACGCGAAGCAACCAAAGACCATTTGCCGCATATCAAACCGCAGGAGCTGATGCGCCTGCTTGAACTGCTTGAGGCCATGGAGAACCCGCCCGCGCTTATGGTTTACGGGCCTCCCGGTATAGGAAAAACCACCATCCTGGAAGATTTCGCCACCGCCCCCGCGCGCGACTACGAGCTGCGTGTAAAACATCTTTCCCGTATGGATACCACCGACTGGTCAGGCATCCCTCGCGCCGACAAAGACCAGGTCTATACAGAATTCATGCCGATAGCGTTGTTCAAGCCAACCGTTAAAAATCGCCTTGTGATTTTCTTCGACGAGCTTAACACTGCCCTGCCGCAGGTGCTTAATGCCGCCCTGGACGTCATCCTTGAAAAAAAAGCCGACAGCGAAACTTTCTCTAAAGCCGCCTGCATGGATAAAAAAACTATTATCCTTGCTGCCGGCAATCTTGGCCCGGAGGAAGACGGCACGCAGGTAGAAGAGCTCTCCATGGCGGTAAAAACCCGCCTTATCCAAGTGCGCCTTGAAACGGATCTAAAGCAATGGAAGACCTGGGCAAGCGGAAAAAAGCTGCACCGCAAGGTCCTCGATTATATCGACAATGAAAGCAAGCTTATAGATTACGCCGCCTTCCGCAATGGCGAGAAACAGGCCCCCACGCCGCGCGGCTGGGAGCGGGTTTCAGACATGCTTTATAAAATAGAGAGCAATTTCAGTAAGCTGCCAAAAGAAGAAAAACATAAACTGGTTGAAACCGTAGTCCTCGGGGCCGTTGGCTCCAGGCGCGGCCTTGAGTTTGTGAATTTCTACTTTGGCGAGGCCGGCCAAGTGGATAAAGAATTCACTATGGCCCTGGAGCGGGTGCTCAAGATCGCCGAGAACATTCACCCGGCCGATTCCGCGGAGCTGCCGTCCCGCTTTACTACCCTAAACAAAGGCCTTGAGGCGGGTTATTCGCTGACTAAAGAGGAGGTTGGCGCAATTGCGGAGCTAGTCTCCAGCTCTCCGGAAGGTTTCCTTACCGGCTTCCAGGGCCATAATCTGGGCTATCTTATTGGCGGGCTGGAACAGAACGGTTTTAAAGAGCAGGCCGAGAAACTGCATAGGGTTACCGCTCAATAGGTCTCAATATGGTTTATCTCAAAAAACTCACGGCTCTTGCCGGCACATCGCAACCAAATAGCCTGAAAAACGACTTCTCCGGCCTAGTCTGGTTTGTGAACAACTCCCAGCGCAAAAAGCAATTGGAGCTGGCGCTGGCCCGCGAGTTAGCCGAAGCAAAAACCTCAATGATCCCGCCGCAGATCGTAGTCTATAAAACCGGGCTCTTCTATCTGGCCGGCGAGCTTTGTGCCGGCAATACGGTAAAAGACAATGTCGCCGAATACACCGAAGACGCCTTGGACTTTCTGCTTTATGAAATCCTCTGGGCTGGTGTTGTCGCGGAAGGCGATGAATTCGGTCTCGCCTCGGCTTATCCCGAAGCCCGCAATAAAGTTAAGAACATGGCTTCCGACTTGAAAAAATTCATGGCGCTGGTTTACCATGAGAATAAAACTGCCGAATTAGAAAAAGCCATGCTTCTGCCTGACTTTAAAGACAGGGACCCCTATAAAACTATTTTCTCCGCCTGGCAGCAATATAAGACTCGCCGTGCCGCTTACGATAAAGCGCGTAAACCCACGGATCCAACCTTCTTTACTCCGCTTGAAGCCCATGCCGCTTTGCGCGACCAGCTGAAAGCCGGGAAAATAAAACCGGCGGCCAACTCCAAAACCTATATTTTTGAAGACTATGCCGACATGGAGCCCTTGTTCCGGGAAATTGCGGAACTGCTCAAGGCTAGCGGCTTTACGGTAGAGAAACCTGAATCAGCGGTTTTCCGCAATGCCGCGGTGAAAGATGAGGCCCTGGATTTAAAGGGTTTCATTACCACCTTGGACGAGGCTGAATATATCGGCTGGAATATAAAAAAACAACTTTCCGAGAAAAAAGTAAAAGAAGGCGAGGCCGCCGTTGTTTGTTTCTCGCGGGAACTGCTTGAGCTGCTGCCTTTTGTCTTCCGGCGTTTCGGTCTCCTGGGCGCTTCTCCAGTAAGAATAGGCGCCACCAGCGCTTTTAAAACCTTCCGGGCGGCATTGGCCCTGGCCTTCGATCGCGCCACCAGCGAAAATGAGTACCTTGAGCTCCTGGGCTCGCGCTGCAGCGCGGTAAAGCTTAAACCTGAAAGCTGGAAAAAAGAATTTTCTGACAGGAAAAGCCTTCGCACCCTGCTGCTGGAAGCCGCCTACAAAGCCGGGCATAATGAAAATAAGAGCCTTAACTTTCATATAAATGCCGCGCTGTCAAAAGCAGCCGAAGATTTGGACCCCGGGGAAGCCGGAAAAATAAATAAATTAAAAATGTTCTCAGGCGCAGCTAATGGCGCGCCTTTCTCCGATCTGCTTAATGCCGCTTTGGACTTTGAGGCCGAGGAGGACGAGGCCCTGCTTGTCGCGCTGAAAGACCTGGCAAAAAAAGCCGACGAAGCTTTTAAAGCCTGCGGCGGCAAGGCCGATGGCAGCAGGGAGCTAATCCTTGAATCCCTGCTTTCGCTTATGGCCGAAGCCGAATATTTCCCTGCAAATGAGGACCGGGGTGAAAATTACCTGGTGCCAATATTGGGGCCGGATGAGGTGGCTGCCTCCTCTGCCAGCCTGCTTTATCTCTGTGGTCTCACCGGCGAAGCCGATAAGCTCCGCCGCCTGCCCATCCCGGAGAAACTCGCCAGGGCTATCGGCCTGTCGGACGCCAACCTGACCTACCAGGAGAAGAAGCGCGCCGAGCAGAACGCCAAACTGACAACCCTGCTTAAAGAGGCCAAAGACGGGGTGGTCTCGGTGAAACTTTCTTACGGCTATATTAACCTGGGCGGCGATATGGCCGGCCAATCCAATATAGTAAGGGCCGCAAAGGCCGCTTATGGGCTTGTGGACACAAAAGCCGGCGCCGTGCCGACTTTGCATACCTCGCTGGATTTGATGTTCCCGGAGGAAGCCGCTAATACCCCGGATAAGTCCTATGCCTTGTATCGCAAAGAACTAACGGGCGCGCCGGCCACGCTCACCGGGAAAGCCCTGCTGCCCGAGAGTTTTTCAGAAATAAAAGTAGTGGATATTTACCGCAGGATAGAGAAAAAAGTTAAAAAATCCGACCACCCGGACACGATCCGCCTCTCAGTCGGCGCAAGAGACTTCGCGCAATTTGTGAATTGCCCGCGCAAATTTATAATTTCGGCCTTTAAACTAGCCTCCGGGATGCAGGCGGAAGAGGATCTGGACACCCGGCTGCGTTTCAATAAAGGCAATTTCTGGCATGGCGTTTACGAGCTTGCCTCAAGCAAGTATCCGGCAAAGTTTTATTCCGCTGAGAAAGTGCAGATCAAAGAGGCGCTTGAGGCCGCGCTTGAAGAAAAAATAACGGTGGAAAAACTGGATCCTGAAATTTCGCAGGATAAACCGCTGGTCGAATTTAAAGAGGAAAGCGGCCGTCTTTTTGAAACCTTCGCCGCTAAAGAAGAGGCGCGGCAGAAAGAGCTGTCGGGGCTGAAAGGCCTCGGCTGGGAAAAATATTACCAGCTTAAAATAGGCGACTTTAAGGCGGTAATAGACGGCGCGGAAAAAACCATCGAGTTCGTTTTAAGCGGCCAAATAGACCGCCTGGACTACCGCCAGAACGGAGAGCGGACGGACGTCCATATCTGGGACTATAAAACAGGGGCGAGCAAGCCGCTGGTGTTTGGCGGGCGCGGCAATGTTTTCGGCGCCGATGCTGAGTATGCCCTGCAGCTTGCGCTTTACGGCTTAATTATACTGGAGAAGCAGCAGGCCATAAAAGAGCTGAAGGATAAGGAGCTTACCGGCCGGATCTGCGGGCTTAATATTTTCCTGGACGGGTCGATAGTGCACAGGGGAGAGACCGGTTATGCCGGTAATATGGCGGACCTGGCCGACATGATGACAAAACTAAAGAGCGAATATTTCCCGCGGTTCATCGCTTTCATGCGGGAAGAAACCCTTTCGGCGCTGGCTGAGGATTTTAGCCTGGAGACCATCAAGACGGCCGATAAAAAAAGAAAAATCAAGGAGTCTTCCCTCTATAACCCCAAATGTACCTGGTGCGACCCGCAGCTCTGCCGGCTGTCTTCAATGGAGGCGGATCATGCTTAAGACCATCCTCAGAGCCTCTGCCGGCACCGGGAAAACCTTCCAGATAGTAAAGAAGGGCCTCGGCTTTGAAAAAGACGATCTGCAGGCGCTGAACTTAAGTAAAAACCTCGGGCTCACTCCGTCTCAATTGGCCGAGTTGGACCGTTTAAGTTTTAAGAATTTAAACCAGGCGCAGCGTACGGCGCTTTATAGCGAGGTTTCCGCGCGGCTAAAGAGCACTGTTTTCCTTAGTTTCTCCAACGCCGCGGCGGAAGAAATAAAATCTCGCCTGTATCGTTATTCCCAGGCCCTGAAAGGCGCGGCCGCCGCGGGAGAAGGCTTCGCCGAAGGTTTAAACTGCGCCCAAAGCCGGGTCTATACCGTACATGCCTTTTGCCTGGAGCTGGCCAGAATCTTCCGCTACGAGCTCGGCCTCAGTTCGGCCACGCAATTCCCAGCCGATAAATTCTCCAGCGCCTGGGAAACCTGCGTTGACGAATTCTTCCGCAGCCGCTGGGACAGGGAAACCCTGAAAAAAGAGCTCAATTATACTGGCGACCCGGAGAAAGAAAAACTTTTAAACCTCTTTTACCGCTTCACCGACAAACAAGAGTTTAAGATCTTCCTTACCAAGCATGGGCAGAAGCTTTTTTTTCTCTCCGAACTGGGCATTATAAAAGAAAGCGACTATGCTAAAACCGGGCTTGAAGAAAGCGCCCTGGGCGCGCTGGAAAAAGAGCTGCTGGAAATAAACCAGGTGGAAAAACTAGGCGAGGAAATCGCCGACGGCGGCGCGGTCGCTGCCCAGGTAGGCAACCTGCTGGCTGCGCTTACTCCGGAGCTGAAGAACACCCGCCGCGTAATTGAAGACCTGGTAAGCCGCATCGGCGCCGGCTGGTATGTGCCCTACATGTACGAAGAAAGCATTTTTGATTTTGACGCGCTGGTGTTTCTGGCGGTAAAGCAGATGCGCAAGATCGGGCTCCCGGCTTTTATGGCGCGGCTGGATGACGAAGGCTTTGCCTTCAACCACCTCTTTGTGGATGAAGCCCAGGACTGCGATATTATCATGAATCTTTTTGTCGCCATGTTCTGCGGCAGCGCGGCCGGGGTGGAAACCGTAATAGTGGGCGACGCCAAGCAGTCCATTTACCGCTGGCGCAATGCCTATCCGGAGGAATTTCTGGAAATGTGCAAAGACGGCGGCGCCGCTTGTAAGGCGCTGCAGGACAGTTACCGCATAAACAACGAGGGCGCTTTAACCTTTATAAACGGTTTTATGGCGGCGCTTAAGGCCAGTTACAAAAACCCGGCGGCGCCGGAGGGGGCCCCCGCGGAGTTCTTTGAATATGAAGCCGGCGTAGATGCGCTGGGCGCAAAAGGGCTCCCCACTGAGGCCGTCGGCAAGCGCATGACCGTCCGCTATCTGCCGCTGCATGTAAGAATAACGAAAGACAACCCAACAGCCCCTCAGCCAGGGGAAGAGGCTTTAAAGAGCTTTGTCTCGGGCGTCGGCAAAACCGGGGTTATCTTCCGCTCGCGGGCCAACTTCCGCAAATCAAAAGTAGGGGAAGTGCTCGGCACTGACTTGCAATACCGCCTTTCCGAAGCTTTTGAGACCGAAAGCGAGTATGGGGACAGCAAATCTGAATATGAACTGGACCAGCTAATTGATATAGACCCGGATTATGATCTGTTAAAAATACTTTTCTGGGGTTTTGCCGGGCATAAAAAAGAAGAGGCCGCTGTAGCTTTGACGCTAACTCCCGGGGGGCTGGCTTTGGCCTCGGGACTTTGGCCGGATGCTTTTAAAGCAGCGTCGGCGGAAGGGCTTATAGCCGCCTGTAAGGCAGTCTTTTCGGAACTGCAGGCTTCGCATTATAATTCGCGCCGCCGCACCTGCGCCGAAGCGCTTACGCAGAAGCTGGAAGAGGGTAAAACAAATCTGTGGGTAAATTTTGCCCGTCCGGCCTGCCGGCTGGCCCCGCGCCAGGTGGCCCGCACCCTTAACCACGCGCTGGCTTCCCTTTACCTGTTCGAGGCCGGCCGTGCGGACTTTTCCTATTCAGCCGGAGAGAAGCTTGAGGAAAAGCTTGGCGCGTCTAAAATCCCCTACGAGTCCAGCGTGCCTTATGAAAACGATAATGACGGCCTAAGCCTGAAAGAGACCATCACTATCCATTCTTCAAAAGGTCTTACTTATGACCGCGTAGTGCTGGCGGCTAATTTCACAAATCTTCTGAACACCAAATTCAACGAACAAGAGGGGAAGGATGAATACCCGCACCTCTTAAAAGTCAGTTTTAAAGAGGTGCTTAAAGAGAACCCCGGGATTACGGTAGATTATTTCCCTTATTTAGGCTCGCTGCCGGCCAAATATCTGGGGCATGGCGCCGGCGCCTATTCTTTGCCGGAAATCGACGGGCTTTTCCTGGATACTCTCAAAAGAGTGAAAGAAGAAAAGGCCAATTTGCTGTATGTGGCGCTCACGCGTACGCGCGCAGAGCTGCTGCTGATAGATATCTTTAATGATGGCGGCGGCAAAAAGGACAAACCCAGAGAAGGCGAGCCTGAAAAGCTTACTCTTCCTTTGCTCTTGTCCAGAATTCCCGTAGTCCCCCTAGAGCTGCCTTCTGAGCCATACCGGCCTGCCCTGGCGCCTGATAAACCACTTGTGGCCGGGGCGGAACTAGCCCTGCCGGCTGTCTTTAAAATTAAATCGGTACGGGGCTATATAGGGGAAACTCTGGGGCGGGAACCTGCCGCTTCTGCGGCCGGCGCCGCGGCCATACCGGAAACGCTTGATCATATGACGGTAGGCAACCGCGTGCACCAGGTTATTGAAGAGCTGCTTGAAAAAGCCAGCAGCATGGATGATTATGACACGGTAGTAAATCAGTCCGTCATCCCCTGCCTTGAGGACAAAGAGGGCCCAAGAGTAAAACAAATAATGCTTTCGGCTGATACCCGTGCTAAGCTTAAGCCGCTTATAGAAACCGACGCTTTGAAGCGTTCCGAGCTGCCCGTCTGGGGCGTTAAAGACGGCTGCGTGCTGCGTGGCGTCCTGGACGGCCTGCTGGTTTTCCCTGAGAAACTGGAAATAAAAGAATATAAAACCCTCTTCGGCAGCTCTGGAGAGGCACAGCTTAAACTCGGCGATAAACAGGTAGAGAATTACGAGGCCTTGCTTAAGCCCCTGGCCGGCGGCCGCACAATCACTGGCGAAGTAATTAAAATAGATGCAACTTAAGCAAAAAACATTTAGCGGCCTGCCGCTGGAGACCTTCCTGGACCGCGTGGTCTGCGGCGGGGGGCACTATTTGGAAAAACTCGCCTGCAAACCGCCGGAAGGCTATTCCCTTGAGCGGCTGCTGTTCTTCCTTTGTGGCATAGAGCCGCTACTACAGTTGTTTTTCTCCCCGCAGCACTTCCAGGGCCGGTATAGTGACTGGGTAAAATACAAGTTGAAATCTTTCCGGTTAGAAAATCTTACTGCCCCCGGGCCGGAAGCTATCCAATATTTCAAGCGGGAAGTAGCTTTTGAGCCTCTGCTGGACCTGTTCTTCTCCGGTAAAACCGACGACATAGAAATCTCCAATTATCTGCTTGCCGGCTTTTACCGGCTAGAGCTGTCTCGGCTGCGTACCAAAGAGGGGGAAGAATATCTAAAACAAACCGGCCCTAAGCTCATGGCCGGCCTAGAAGCACACACTTTCAAGCTGCAACCCGAAGCGGCCTTCAATTTGTGGAACAAAGCCGTCAAAGTCAGCGGCCGCCCAGGCGAAGAATTGCGCCGCGCTTTCTTAAAAGGCGGCTACCACTGGTTCTTTAATGATACCGCCTTCATCTCTTTTGTAAATTCACCAGAAACCTACGCTGGAACCAGCGGCTCGGATAAAAAACTCATCTATACCGCCCTTGAGGCCCGCCGCTACATCTTTGAGGCCAACGACAATGCCCGCGCCCTGATGAAAATCCTGGCAGGCCCGCTAGCGGCCTGGTCAAATGAGTATCTAACCTTGGCCCGCCAGAAAAGCGACATCCTCTCCATACTCCACACAGCCGAACCAGACCAGATCCGCAAAATAATGGAGGCTATCAACGCCCAATTAGGTATGGCCGACCGCACTCTCTTCTATCTGGCTGACTTTGGCCCCGCCGAAGACACCGATTTCACTGGTTTCGACATCAAACTAGACCTGATAGTGGACCTAATAAACAAAAAATACCACAAAACCGAAACCGCCCCCGATCTCTGGAAGGATCCCAATTTCAAGTTTCTGTACCTGATGTCTGCCTTGTGGTTTAAACATTGTTTAGCTAGCAAAGTTGTTGCCCTTTGAGAACGGTCCTTTATGAAGAATACTCCTCAAGATTCGGTTGTAAAATGGGAAAAAGCAGGATTTTCTGCCCAAGAAGTTAGTGAATGGAAAATGCATGCTTTTTCCCTGCCTCAAGCAAAAGTCCTGCGCACAATAAATTTAAATGTATCGGTTAATTTGGAAATTTGCATGTTTCTGAAGAGAGTAAAGTTGATTGGAAGCCTAAGCAATAGGCCAATCCCCTCGGCTGTTAAAAAAGTAGCCAAAAGTATAGTTGAGAAAAACACTCTGTATCCTAATGAGCAGTTGCCTTTTAAGTTGCTGAAGTATATTTTGGCGATGCCACTAAATAATTTTGATGGCTTTCTTCCGGCAATACGGGCTATCATTGACGCTTTCCCAAACCTAAAAAGCAGCCAAACTTTTGAACAGCTTGAAAACAAACTGAATTTATGGCGGATCCACACAGAAAATCCTGCTGCAACCCCGTTCTTCCCGGGGAGAGGTAATGTTTACAAGAAACGTCGTGGGGGGTCATCGTATAGTAATTAAATTAATGGAGCAAACAAATGAAACAAGAATTTGAAACCCTAATAGCGCATGACTGGGATGCGGACTATATTAACTATTTAACTGTAGCTAATTTTAATAATCAAGCATTAAAAGCCCATGCTATTGCCCTCGCGACGGCACAAACTCAAGCCCAGAAGAAAGTAATCTGGAACATAATTAAAGCTATTCCCGGATTTGGCCTAGCTATAGGCCAGGATGCTGTGGGTAACCCTATTCCACAGCCAGATGTTGTTCACCTGGCGAACCCTTATTATGTAGGGTTTGGTGAGCCAGATGCCGACATATTATTTGTAGGGAAAGAGAAAGGTTTTGATTTAATAAGTGTACCGCTTCAAAATGGACGCAACAGCATAGATAAGCTGTTCCATGAAAGCATATTGGATTATTTCCATTGGGCAAAGATGGTTGCCTTTGCTCAAACAGGAGGTGTAATAAATGACGCTTACATAAACAATTTTGCGGATACTGGAAATTTTGATTTTTGTCCCATGTTCCAGCTTGCGCAAAATTATTATAACGCTAAGTATAACGAAAGTGTGGTTTTTGAGACAGCAGGATTTACATGGAAACTTTATCAAAAACTAGTTAATAAAATTATAAATACAGCTTATGCATACGACAGGGGAAGCACTGTTTGTTCTAATACTTTCTTTTCCAAGTGTTTTATGACAGAGCTTAACTATATCCCCGTAGAAGGGGGTGCTGATTTTAATTGGGGCGCTTTTAATGGATTCCGGAGGGGTTTTTTGTCCCATGATTTTTATAAAACTTTTCCAATAGTAATTGTTAATGCAAAAGGGCATTTGCGAGCGCAGGAAAGTGAAGTAATTAATGGTGTTTTTGATGTTGATATTCTTGTGGAAGCAGATTTGACTCGCGCCGTGAATCTGACGGCTAATCCAGCAAATTATGGCATATATTTTAATAGAGCAACAGAACAACACGAAATCGCGCTTAACCCAGGAAGAAGATTCAAGTTTCCCGTCTCAGTATATAGAAGCAAAGATAAAAAAAGACATGTCTTTTGTGTCTGGCAACTAAGCAGTGCTGGCCAAAAATGGGCCAATGCCTCACTTGAGAGACTTGCTGATTTGGTTAGTCTTGGCGTAAATCTTTAACAGCAGTAACAGCCATATACTTTATATTCAGGAAGATATAAAATAAAGAAAGTCAGACGAATAATGTCGATAAAAACAACACAGATTGAAGAACTTTGGCGACTCAAAGATTTTAAGCCTAACAAGCATCAGGCTGAGGCTATTCTATTCCCTGAGCAAAAACCGCTTTTCATCACGGCCGCTCCGGGTGCCGGCAAAACCCGGGTTCTCCTATGGCGTACGGTCCGCCTGATTGTAGATGAGGGCGTATCTCCTGATAAAATATTCCTAAGCACCTTTACCGAAAAAGCAGCACTCCAACTCCGGGAAGGCTTAAAAGAACTCCTTGGCCTAGCAGCTAACCTTACAGGTCAAAAGTATGATCTGGCCCGCATGTATGTGGGAACTATCCACTCCAACTGCCAAAAGATAATTAGTGACCGCAATTTCTCTGTTGGTGGCGCGCGCCGCCATGCGCCGCAAGTTTTAGATGAATTGGGTCAGTACTTTTACATAAAAGACTACACTTTCTTTAAAGAAATGCTTGTTGCCGCCGGAATTGATGACTCAGACCCAATGGCCACAAACCTTTCTATCAACAGTTTTCTCGGGGACAGCCGCCACAAAACTAGCAAGTCACGCCACTATGCCATAGTCAACTTTATCTCCCTATTTAATCGCCTTTCAGAAGAGCTTGCGGATCCTGCAAGCCTAGTTTCAACAGATCCATTTATAAACCAGCTTTATGCCTGCTACAAATTCTATAAAGACTCGCTAACCAGTAAAAAAAAGACAGACCTTTCCCTGCTTCAGTCGGAGGCCCTAAACCTCATTAACAGCCGTCCCGAAAACTCCAAATTCTTCCAGCACGTAATCATCGACGAATACCAGGACACAAATACAGTGCAGGAGAAACTCGTCTTCGCTCTCGCTTCTGGAACTAAAAATCTATGTGTGGTAGGAGATGATGACCAAGCCTTATACCGCTTCCGCGGCGCCACAGTAGAAAACTTTGTAGATTTCCCAGAGCGTTGCAACAAATTCTATTTAATTGCCCCACATAAGATTTCAGTAACAACCAATTATCGCTCTGTCCCCCACATAGTTAAGCACGCTCACGCCTACATACATAAAACCAACTGGAAACATGAGGCAAAGGAATATCGCATAAACAAAACGGTTACTCCCCATAGGACGGGGGAACATCCAGCTGTTTACGCAACAACCCCTGAACCACCAGATGTAGTTGCCCCTAAACTCGCTCAATTAATTAGTGATCTTAAAAGCAAGGGTATTGTAAACGACTACAACCAAATTGCAGTTCTCTTCTCTTATTTGAAGGGGAACCCTAATGTGGAAAGGCTTTCCAATGCTCTTGAAGGCGTTGGGGTTTCCGTCTATAAACCACGCGCAGGCTGCTTTTTAGATCTTGAAGAATCACTAATGGTCTTTGGTCTCTTAATGGAAATATTCGGCCGGCCGAGCCTGACAGGACTTGGCTCGGATCTTGGGGATTTCAGGGATTGGGTTACCAACGCATGCTCAACCGCCCAGGCCGCAATAGCCAAAGATTCTCTACTACAGTTGTTTGTTCAAGATAAAAAGATAGAAATTGATAGAAGCCGACAGGATTATTTAAAGCTAGCGGCCTTGTGCGCCTCGAAATCCTGGGATATGAAGGCGAAGCTTACCGATAAACAACTTTTTGAGCTTAGCAGCGCCGCAGGCATATCTAAAGAAGCAACCCGCAAAATGTCTTCTAGGCGCCTTCTGGATATGGTTCAGAATGGTAGCCCTAAATGCACATTCCGCTATGTGTTAAACCGCGCAACATTTTTAGACTTTGGCCTTTTAGACCTCTTCTATCAATTTCTGATGTTCGACTATTTTAAAGGCATAGTTGATAAAGCAGTGAATGGTGTAGATGAAGGCCCAGTATGCAACTTGTCCTTGATCTCACAGTATATTTCCAGATACCAAGAGAATGTAGGGTTTACTGGGCTCTCTGGGTATAACTTTGAGGACGATAGAATTGTAAAAAATTTATTTGCCTCCTATCTTTTTGCCATGTACAGGCTTAGTGAGACCGAGTTCGAGGATAAAGAGGACCCCTTTCCTAAGGGTCGGGTTTCTTTTATAACCATTCACCAGGCTAAAGGCCTAGAGTTCCCTGTGGTTATCTTAGGCAACCTATACCGCAGCGACCATGGCGCAAGCCCCGTGGAGAAACTAATTCGCGCAGAAGTGCGCAAAGATGGCGAGCCGCTTGACCGTATAGTAGAGTTTGATACGGCTCGACTTTTTTACGTTGCTTTAAGCCGCGCTCAGAATCTTTTGATCTTAACCCACTATAAGGGGCGTGGTTGCAGAATGTTACAGGAGTTTAAAGACCTGCTGGTTGATGAAAAAATTCCAGAGATAAAAACAATAAAGTGGGAAAGGATCGAAAAGCCAAGTGCCGAAACCAAGGATTTGGTTGGGAAGTCATATTCTTACACATCAGACTACTTGATTTATAAGCGGTGCCCGCTTAATTACATGCTTTTCAAGAAGTATGGTTTTGTTCCAGCGCGAACTCAGACAATGTCTTTCGGTTCTTTGGTACACAACACAATAGAAGACTTGCATAGTCATCTATTGAGCGCTAAAGGTGAAAATGGAAGATAAGCTTAAAGATTTCTTTGAAGCTAACTACCAGCGCCTACGTGAAGAGGGCGGACATGCTTTGCCAGAGTATGCAAAGGAAGAGGCTTGGCGGCATGTGCTTTGGTATTGGCGTCGTCTTCGCGAATTAGCGGAGAATGTTACTGAAACAGAGGTTCGTCTTTCCCTGCCAAACAAAAAGACCCCGGCCGGCCGGCCATTCTCCATTGATGGCGTAGTGGATATTGTTCGCGAAGGCGAAACCGCCAAAATGTATGACGTGAAAACCCACGATCTGGGCTACATCCAGGGAAATAAAGAGCTATATGAAGAGCAGTTAAATATTTATGCCTATATCTGGAGCGAACTTAGGAAAAACAACCTTGAGGGCGCAGCCGTAATATCAACTGCTTTGCCGGAAGGGTTAAAGCGAGCTATCCGTTCAAATAATGACGCCCAGATAAAAAAAGAAGTTGCGGCCTGGGATCCGATTGTTCCGATTGATATTAAAAAGGACAAGGTTGAGGCCACTATCAAAGCTTTCGGGGAAGTAGTTGATGCTATTGAAGATGGGGAATTTACCTGTGCTTCTTTCGATAAATTAAAACAAAAGTTCCCTGGCACGGCGAAAGCTTTTGCTATAAAGGTGTGCCTTAACTGCGACGCCAGGTATTGTTGTGATTCTTATCGGGCATATGCATCTGTACAGGCACATGGCAAGGCAAAAGATCTTTTAAAGTATTTTCAGCACGATTTTGATAAAGAAGAACAAGAGGACTGGATTGAAGCTAATACACAATCCGAATAGGGAGTTTTATGAGTATTGAAAAATTTAGACCTTCGTACGACATTCTCAAAGATCGAGTGGAGAAGTTGAAGGCTGTTGTGCCCGAAGCTTTTGAAGACGGTAAAATTAACTTTGCGACTTTAAAAGAGGCATTGGGCAATTTTGTTGAGGGAGAAACCGAGGATATTGAACATTATGCTTTTACCTGGCCAGGTAAGAGGCAGGCTCGCCGTATGGCTTGCAAACCTCCACAGGGAGCCCTTGTTCCTGCTAGTGGTGAGGGCATTAATGAAGATAAAACCGATAACATTTTTATTGAGGGGGATAATCTAGAGGTTTTAAAACTTTTACAGAAAAGCTATGTTGGGAAGATTAAAGTAATCTATATCGACCCACCATACAATACTGGGAACGATTTTATATATAACGATAATTTCACTCAACCGTTAGATGAATACCTCAAGTTAAGTAAACAGATTGACGAAGAGGGGAGTCCACTCGTTGCAAATGTGCGTGCTGATGGCCGTTTTCATGCAAAATGGCTAAGCATGATGTTGCCAAGACTGCAATTGGCACGAAATCTACTGCGAGAGGATGGCTTAATCTTTGTTAGTATCGACGATATTGAAGTTGCCAATCTGCGAGAGATAATGAATGAAGTATTCGGCGAGGAAAATTTTGAAGCGCTTGTTAATTGGCGTAGAAGGCATAATCAACCTAATGACAAAAGTAAAATGATTGGCAAGGTTTCAGAACATGTTTTAGTGTATTCCCGCAATAGTGCAAAACTCAAAGAAAAAGGAACATATTACGGCGTTCCTATTTCAAAGGACCGAATTTCGGATTATACTAATCCCGATAATGATTCGAAAGGAGAGTGGACTTCAAACCCATGGAAGGCTGCAGTGGGTCGGGGCGGATCCACTTACCAAATCATAACTCCTGCAGGTAAAAGATATACAGAAACGTGGTATGGAAATGCGGACACATTCGAACAGTACAAAAAAGAAGGGCGAGTCCACTGGACAGATGAGGGGAGAGGGCTACCACGAGTAAAAATATATCTCACTGAATCCTTAAAGGAGGGGCAGCCCGCTATTAATTTCTTAAAGCACGAAGATTATGGGACCAATCAAGAAGGCTCTGCCGAGCTTGAAGATATTATGGGGGAATCTGGTCTTTTTGATAATCCCAAGCCATCCAAATTACTAAAGGCGCTAATCAGGGTTGCATCTCGTGGGAACGATATTGTTCTGGATTTCTTTGCTGGAACAGGCACAACTGCTCAAGCAGTTTTGGAGTTAAATTCCGAGGATAAACAACAACGCTCATTTATAACTTGCCAATTGCCGGAGGTGACACAAAACACGAAGTGGAAAACAATTGCGGAAATTGGCAAGGAAAGGATACGGCGCGTTATAACACGAGCAGTGAAAGATAAAAAAGGACAAAATATTGGATTCCGTGTTTGGAAATTAACCCAATCAAACTTTAAGGAATGGAGTGATTATAAAGGCGTGGATATTAATGAGTTAGTGAGCCTTTTTACAGAACAGGAAAACACGCTCGTTGATAAATGGAAAGAGGATGGTTTGTTGGCCGAAGTAATGCTGCAAGAGGGATTCCCGCTGACCAGCTTAAAAGACAAAATCTCATCTGTAAAAGATAACAATGTCTGGAAAATATCTAGTTGCTATTGTGAGCACTCACTTTACATCTGTCTTGATAAATCAATAAAGCATAAAACCATCGAAACACTTGCCCTTTCCGGCAAAGACATCTTTATCTGTCTTGATAACGCTGTTACGGACGAGGACAAAGTAAAGCTTTCCGACAAAGGCCTGATAAAGACCATTTAAAATGTCAAAAATACAATTTAAATTCGATCCTAATCAGGAGCATCAACGCCGTGCATGGGAAAGCGTTCAAGAGCTTCTTGAGGGTTTTCCCAAAAATAGCCGCATAGTCACGGCTCTTTCGGATGAGTCCATCCCAAACATGCCCGCCGATGCTACGTTCGATTTGGATCTGCTTTCTGAAAACCTGCGCAAAGTGCAGGAAAGAAATAGCCTCCCACAAGCCATTACCCTGAATTGTGATGAAGGGTTCGAGTTTCCGATCCGTGACAGAATCCGGATCTCAAAATATCCGTCTTTCACCATAGAGATGGAAACCGGCACAGGTAAAACTTATACCTACCTACGAACCATGTATGAGTTGCGTAAGCAGTTTGGTTTCGGCAAGTTCATCATTGTGGTTCCCAGTGTGGCCATATATGAAGGTGTTATTAATTCTGTAAAAAGTACCTCTAGCCATTTTCGCAGTCTTTATCACAATGAAAACCTTTATTTTATAGACTACGATGGTAACCGCCTTGGACAATTGCGAGACTTCTCGCACTCCCAATTCTTGACGGTAATGGTAATGACCATTGCCTCATTCAATAAAATTAAAAATAATATTTTTAAGCCTACCGAAAAACTGATGGGCGAAAAGCTGCCCTACGAATACATACAGGAAACAAAGCCAATTTTTATTTTGGATGAGTGCCAAAACTACGAAACAGACATTGCCAAACAGGCAATTCGCACTCTCAATCCTTTATTTGCCTTGAAATATAGCGCAACAGCTGGTAACAAGGACTCTTCAGGCACTTGGCTGTATGATAACCTAATTTACAGATTAGACCCCCTAGAGGCTTTCCGCCGCAACCTCGTAAAGAGCATCCGGGTTTTTGGCGCCACAGAAGTCGGCAACGCCAACTCAAAAGCTCCAATAAAGATTAAAAACTTCCACCGGGGCCCTGAAGTTACACTTGAGGTTCTCGTAGAGAAGAGCGGCCGCCGGGATTTTACAGAGATCCGCGTCAAAAAGAATGCTGATTTGGCTGCTAAAACTAAAAATGTGGATTATGCCGGCTTTATTGTCAGGGACATACGCCTAAATGAAAGAGTTGTTGAATTCGACAGCATGGAGCTGCACGCAAAGACTGACGAAGAGGCAATCAAAGAGAAGAAAGAATTATTTAAGAAGCAAGTAGAGCTAACAGTGCTCCAGCATATGGAGCAGCAGGAAAGACTGCTACCGAAGAATATTAAAGTTTTATCTCTCTTTTTTATAGACCGTGTGGCTAACTATAAGGGCGATGATCCCCTTATAAGAAAACTATTTGAAGCAGCTTTTGATAAATATAAGAAAGGATTTAAGCATTTCGCATCAAAAACCGCCTCGGATGTGCACGAAGGCTATTTTGCCCAGAAGGTTGCAAAAGACGGGCAGATCGAAGAGATTGACACGGATGGTCGGAACCAAGACGAGGAAGAAGCTGAGAAGCGCGCATATGAGCTGATAATGCAGAAGAAGGAAGTTCTTCTTTCTTTTGAGGAGAATGTTTCTTTTATCTTCGCCCACTCAGCTCTGAAAGAAGGTTGGGATAATCCAAATGTCTTCCAGATTTGTACTCTCGCACAACGCTACTCCGAACGTCGCAAGCGCCAGGAAATAGGCCGAGGTATGCGCCTGTGCGTAAACCAAGACGGCGACCGGGTCCAAGATTCAAAAGTGAATATTCTTACTGTAGTGGCAAATGAAAGCTATGAGTCTTTTGTTGGAGCCTTGCAGTCCGAATATAGGGAAACCGGCAATGCCGCCCCTCTGCCCCCCTCAGATGCAAGAACAGCTCCCGCCAAACGCAACGACAGCGTATATAACCGCAAAGAGTTCAATGCTTTTTGGGCAAAGCTTGTAAAAGGTACAAACTATACCATAAAATTCGATTCTGCCAAGGTAGTCAACGAAGTTGTCGCCCGCTTCAGCAAAGATCCGGTGACAGCGCCGCAGATCCTTGTGAAAAAAGGAATGTTTGCCTTTGCCAAATACGAAATAACACTTTTAGAGCTTAAATCTGACAAGGCGAAAATTAAAGTGGAAGTGAAATCTTCCAAAGGAACCGATGGAGACAAAGAAGTTGTCGCCACGTATTGCATTGGGGCTGATTTAGAAAAGGTTGTTGATAAGAACCTAAAAGGCTTTAAGATAACAGAAATCCGCAAGGATGGAATCTCTTTTGGGAACAATAAGGATCTGCTCATAGGAGAACTGTGTGATTTCTCTGTCGAGCTTCCTATGGTGGAGGATGCTTCCAGCGCTTTTGAAAAAGATATAACTTTCCCTATTTTTGATATTGTCGGGCGCACAGCCAAAGAAACTCTTCTTACCCGCAAAACCATAATCGAAATTATCCGTACAATCTCGGATGAGCGCAAGAAGGAAGTCTTCCGAAATCCGGAGGGATTTACATCTAAGCTGATTGTAGCCATAAAAGAGAAGTTGGCTGACCATGTAGCCGCGAATATTGAGTACCAGCTTTCTAAAGAAATAGAAAGCTATGACTTGGATAAGTTATTCCCAGCAGCAGAATTACACCCACAGCGGGAATTAGAGAAGGGCTCAGCGGCTTCTATTTATGACCAGGTGCAGTATGAATCCGAAGTGGAGCACAACTTCATTCGCAACCGGCTGAATGCGGATAAAAAAGTCCTATGTTATTTTAAATTCCCGGATTCCTTCCGCATTAAATTGCCTAAGATTATTGGCAATTATGTTCCCGACTGGGGCGTAATCAGGGAATCTGATGACGGCCGGCAAGTAGTTGAGTTGGTTCGCGAAACAAAGTCTACAGTAAACCGCAATCTCCTTCAGTATTCCAATGAACACCGCAAAATAGAATGCGCTGAGAAGCATTTCGCCAGCGTTGGCATCGATTACCGCGATGTAACGGCTGAAACCTCTGACTGGTATCTGCCAGCTACCGATAAGCCGGAGAAGCTAATAGATACTAGTGGGATCATCGAGATCCTTCAAGATGTGGCTGAAACGGAAAGGTATGAGTCCTATCTGCCTGTTTACTCCCTTCAGGCTGCGGCCGGTAAATTTGGAAATGGGAAAGCGGTGGAGAATGAGGGTTGGGTTAAGGTTGAGGCACGTAAGCTTACTGAAGATATGTTCGTGGCTAAAGTTGTAGGACACTCCATGGAACCTAAAATTCCAGATGGCTCCTACAATCTCTTTGTTAAATATTCTGGCGGCGGGAGAAGTGGTCTAACAGTTTTGGCCCAGGAAGCTTCAATAGAGGACCCGGATACTGGCGCCAGTTATACTGTCAAAAAGTATCATAGTGAAAAAACTGAGGAGAAAAACATTAGGGTGGTTTTAAAGTCTGAGAACAAAGACTATAAGGATATTGAGCTTTCGGAAGGTAAAATAGAAGACTTCAAAATAATCGCAATTTGGGACAGGGTTTTGAGATAATAACGTTCAAGTTGGATAGGGGGGGGCAAAATGAAAAAGACTATACAGAAAGCTGGCGTTACTAATAGAAAGGTGACGCCTTCCACTGCTAAGCGTGTAAAAGACACCATGGGGGACTTTGTTGCGATTGACTTTGAAACAGCCAATTACAAACGCACTAGTGCATGTGCCATTGGCTTGGTGATTGTTGAAAACAGGAAAGTCGTGGACACCTTTAGCACCCTAATCAAGCCGGAGCCATTCTGGTTTCTTCCGGATTTTACAGAACTTCATGGAATCTCGGCCGAAGATGTGGAAAATGAGGGAAATTTCGGGGATGTCTGGTCTGAGATTAAGAAACGTGTTAAAGGGCAACGTTTGTTGGCCCATAATGCCCCATTCGACCGCTCAGTTCTTAATGCGTGCCTGCAACTGTATGGGATAAAATTTCCTCAGCCGGAATTTGTCTGCACTTGCCGTATAGCCAAAGCAGCATTACCTAAATCCCCAAACCATAAGCTCGACACAATCTGCCGTAAGCTGAAGATTAAATTAAACCATCATGAGGCTGAGTCAGATGCCCTTGGCTGCGCAAAGATTGCGCTGGAGCTGTGTGATGAGAAAATAATCTCATTAACACACGGTTTGCTAAACCCAACAGACTGGTGATGAATCCTTAATCATGAAAAAAAAGTATTCAAGCCTTAGTTCTCTGATCAAAGCGGAGCTCTCCACAAAAGAGCACGAAGGAACGCATAAATTAATTAAGAAGTTTAGAGATGTAAAAAAACGCGGATTCTTTACCTTGGCGGAATTTTTGGAGATGGGACGCTGGAAAAGCCATCGTACCAAGAAGCAGTGTGCTAGGAACACAAGCAAAAAAGTCATTCGGGTTTCAAAAGAAGTGTTTGCCGCTAAAGATGAGGCGGTTAAACTTGAGGCGCTTACTAAGTTGCATGGGGTTGCTGTCCCTACAGCTTCAGCCATACTGATGCTGCTGGATCCCAAACGTTATGGGACGATCGATATCCGCGTATGGGAAGTGCTCCATCTTTATGGTGCGGTATCTGAAAAGCCCAGGGGAATAGGATTAGGTATAAAAGAGTGGGCTATTTATACGGATTTCCTTCGTAGGTATGCTAAAAAATTCAAAGTCAAGGCACGTGATATAGAGCGCACTGTCTTTAAGCATCACAAAAGAATTCAAGAAGGGATTTTGTATAAGTAGGAAAAATTACATGGAGCCGGATTCAACCGCGAAGTGCAACACCCTGCTTAAAAACTTCGGCCGGCGTTCTGTAGTCCAGGCATTTGCGCGGTCGTGTGTTTAGCAGATATTCTACACGTTTTACTTGTTTCTTGG
>Ga0209212_1002758_pt1 | contig 24325 bp, 25 predicted proteins | sample RifGroC2_FD_183996 | JGI IMG/M metagenome (GOLD analysis project Ga0209212, IMG submission 183996) | Groundwater microbial communities from Rifle, Colorado, USA - Groundwater C2 (SPAdes) (version 2) | ecosystem: Environmental > Aquatic > Deep subsurface > Groundwater | place: Rifle, Colorado... | reverse complement strand
ACACATGCAGACGACTGATACTAATAGGTCGAGGGCTTTTCCTAGCAAGTTTATTTTTTACTACAGATCCTCTTTAGAGGATTTATTAAGTCATTCTAGTAATGGCAAGATAAGTTTTTTATTATGCAGTTTTCAAGGTTACAATAATTAAATCCTTGGTAGCCCAGCGGCAGGATCACACCCGTTCCCATCCCGAACACGGTCGTAAAGACTGCTTGCGGCAACAATACTCGGAGGGAGACCTCCCGGGAAGATAGCTAGCTGCCAGGGGTTTTTTATTGTCAATTTTTTATAATTTATTGCATATCAATAATATATTTTACCTGCGGTTGTAATTTTTGCTCCACAAGCAGCACCATCCCAGCCACCGGTACTATCATTAGCAGGATCACAAAAAACATCGCCGGCTAAAGAATGGCTTAACTCATCACCCCATAAATGTACATAATTTTTTGTCATATAAAATTGAAAAACATCACGACCAAATACATTAGGTTTTTTATAACCATTGACATCAACATAAAATTCAGCACATTGTTCTATAACACCATTAAGATTACAGTTAGTAGAAAACATTGTAGGATCGGTTGCAAAAAGTATTGTCATTCCATTGCCAAGAACCAGAGATGGTCCATTATCGAAAGGTACAGGCAGTGTGTTTGGTAAGTTAAAAACCATTCCATTATCATGCCAGCAATTTCCGAAAGAATCCCCTGTGTCACAAGATTTGATAATATTTAAATGTGTTTTATATGCGTCCCTAATTTCCTCTGGAGAAGTAAATATTCCTGAAATGTTATTCTCATAATCTGAATATACTTCAGAAGAAGCAGTAAAAAATGTTTGACTGCTGACCATAAAGGAATTATAAAGAATAGATTTGTTTATATCAGCAATTAAATTAGGTATAGTAAGAGAAGCTATAACTCCGATAATAGTTATAACAAGCAGAACTTCCGCAAGAGTAAAACCATTTTTTGATTTAAAAGAATTATTAGGTTTTACTTGTTTGTATATCTGTATGCGCATGTTTTATCCTTAAAAATATATTATTTATTAATTATAAAGCATGTTTGTTAATAATGTAATGATTAACAAATCTATTCTGGCTTATTACATTCTACAAAAAGACTTACATCTGGGTGCAGATCAAACCCTTTTCCTCTTAATTCTGCATCTCTGGAATTCAGGTAAGAGCTTCTTTTTATGTTTACAAAGCCAGCGTCTTTTAAGCGTTTTTCAAGTTTTTCATAATAAATCCCGTTTATATGAGCTATATAAGGGCGGTTTCTGTCGCACAAACTTATAACCCAGTCTATAAATTCGTCTTTTGTAAGTGATTCAAATTTTTCTTTAACTTCTTCTTCAGGAACTTTTGGGCCGCCTGCTCCCGCTTCATAGCTTACTATAGTATTTAACAGCTTGGCGCCTATTTCTCCGCGCGTACAAATTCCACTAAACCATTTTATGTTGTTATTTTTATAAGCTTCGAAAGATTGATCTATATCAGGACAAGAAAGACGTAGTATAGCTCCAGGTTTCATTCCTCTGTAAAGCTCTTTAAGCAGATATTCAAGATGATGAGTTTCTATGTGTTCTATACAATGAGAAGAAAAAGCTTTTTCAATCTGGTTGTCTTTTATGAAAAGAGGTTTGCATTTTCGAAGATCAGCTTTTATGTCTGCATTAAGGTAGCAATCAAGCGTTTTCCATCCGTCTTTTTGCCATTTGCCAGCGCCTATATTAATTTTAATAGAATCTTCATTAATAAAAGCCGGATTAACTCTGTTAAATTCTTTTATCATGTATTGATAAATATCGGGATACATTTTACCGTAAATATCTAGTGTGCCTACAAGGATTTTTGTGCCGAAAGTAAAGCTTTTATTGGTAATTTTTGTTAATTCATCCAGGGAATTTACAACAAAAACATTTTGTTTTGTTAATTCTTCGGAAAAATCAACTAATTCCAGCGTTAATCTTAAAATTTCAATATTTGGCTCAAAAAGAATTATTTTTCCTTTGCAGGATTGAACAAATCTTTTAAACACATATCCTAGTCCCAGACCAAAAACAACATAAATATTGTCTTCGTCATTATCATTTAATTGATTAAATATTTGATAAGCTTTTTCTATAGGGTCAATTTCATCATCCAGTAAAAAACCGTTGTATGACAAAATAGAATCTCCCGAAGATGATTCTAAAAGTTTGACAGGTATAGTTATTTCCTGAACATTGATTATTTTTTCAACAAGTTCATTGTTATAAGTTTTTATTAAATTCAGGTTTTTTTCTAAAATAGGCAAATCGGTTTTAGTATCCATTTTTTGTTCTAACTTTCATAAAATTATAATACTAGTTTAGGGAGAATCTCTCCTACAGTTTGATTTTTTAAGTTTTTAATTTTCAAATCATATAGATTTTTAATTTGAGGCGTATTCATTTCTTCTTCAGAAAGCCATTTAAGTTGTTTTAAAGCTTCTATTATTGCAATTGATCTTGCAGTCATATCAGCATCAAGAATCTTAACTACAAGTGCCTGTTCCTGCTCTAAATTAATTGTTACGCAAAGTCCCCCTGCTGCTGTTTTTGAAATTAAGTTGCCGGAGGAGGCTTTTATGATTTCCGTATCAGGTCTTTCATTTCCGCCAATTAAAAACGGGTTTTTTTGAAAAGCTTTTTTAATATTTTCATAATTTTCATTGAGAAAAAGATTTAAAAAACCGACACCCATTTTATAAAAAGGCAAGGCATGTACAGGTGCAGAACATCCGTCAGTACCTATATTTATGCTGTTTTCATCAAAATTGCAGAAGTTTGCTATGGTTGTCGTTATTTCTTTCTGAAGCGGATGGTTTAGATCAAGATAATTTTGAATATCCCACCCGTTTACAGTACAAACTGCAAGCATTCCGGCATGTTTTCCCGAGCAGTTGTTGTGTAATTGAGAGGGCTCAATATCTTTTTTAATGAAATAATCTTTTGTTTCTTTATCAAGAGGCTCATGCACTCCGCATTGCAAATTTTTTTCCGTTAAGCCAATTTTGTCCAGAACGGATTGAACGGTTTTGGTATGTTTTTCTGTGCCTGTATGAGAAGCGCAGCAAACAGCCAATTCTTCTAAAGTAAAGTTAAATTTATCATAAGCGCCTGATTTTATTATTAAAGAAGATTGAAAAGGCTTTGCGGCAGATCTAAACCAAAAATTTTTGTTTTCATCGTCGCCTATTTTTAAAAGAATATTTTCTTGTTTATCAACAACCATAATAAAGCCAAAATGCTGTTTTTCAACAATATTGCTTCTTGTTGTTTCAATTAATAAGTCAGGTTTCATTTTATAGTTTAGGTATTTCTTGTGTAATTAAATTTGATTTGTAATACTTCCCGCAATCTTCTTTTAGAAGAAGTATGCCTTCAGTATCATTTTTGTTTAAAAAGTTTAAGTTTACAAGAATTTCTGCCAGTCCCGGTCTATCTCCAAGAGCTTTTTCTATGTGTTTTTGTTTTCTTAAAGCTTCATCAAGCTGTTCTATAGTAATTCTGTTAATTTTAACAAAATATTCACCGAGTCTGATTTTTCCGCTCATATAAAGAGCAGTTCCTTTTACAAAAGGGGAAGATGGTTTTGAAACAAGGTCAGCTTCTATTGTTTCAAGAAAATAACTTGAACATTCACATAAATTCCAGCCATTTTTAATGGCTATTTCTATTATGCTAATGTCTTTAGAAACGCATTCCAGAAATATAGAAGCATTTTCTGACAGGTTTTTGGTCTTATGTACCAGCTCTTTTTTGCCGGTATAAGTTAATTTGGGAATATAAAGCTGAAGGCAGTTGTCTTTTTTGGCTATATCCATGCAGGTTTTCATTGAAGAGCTTTCAAGCTGTTCTTTTAATTCCATGTAAATAATTTGTTTTATCCAGACAGGAAGATTAAATACTTCTTGTATAAAGGTGTTAAACGTTTTGTGCTGTGATGTTGTCATTGTTTCTCCAAAAATAAAAATGAATATACCCAAAAAATAAGATGTTTTTAATTACTTTTATTATTTTAAGCTTATTTTTCAATTATGTTAATAGGCTTTTGTAAATTTAATACAAATAAATCCGATTAGTAAATTCAATTAACACAATTTAAATAATTTGCTTTGATAAGGGTTGACAAAATAATAAATTTGATAAATACTGTAAATAAAAATAAAGTGTTGTTGATACACTTTAAAAATTATTAAAATTATGGAGAATAAAAAATGTTTATAAATAGATATGATCCGATTGACCCGGGTCGAAGCAAGATAATTAGTAATGGTCATTATCAAAAACAGGCTCCGCGAAGTTTAAACTTTAATAACAATCCTACAAAACCTCCAAAATCCCCTGAAGATGAAATTAAATTGTCAAAAGAAAACAAAAATCGGGCAGATAATCTAACAAATGAAACTTTGAAGAAAATTAAATTTGAAAAGAATGAAAAAAAATTAAGTAAAGATCCCAAAAAAATAAATACAGGATTAGATTACTTAATATAAGAAACGTGGAAAAAGAGATCATGAGCAAAAAAACAGTGATTTATTCACTGTTTTTTATATAATTTTTTTCGCAGTCCGTTTTATTTTTTATATAAAATTAATTAAAATCTTTAAGATTCCTTTTGTTTTGCTTAATTCAAACGCTTCAAACGCTTCATTAAAGTTGAATTCTTTTGAAATTAACGGAGTAACCTCTATTAAATTTTTTTCTAAAGCATTCAAAGCTGGTTTAAAAGGTCCGCAGCGTGAGCCTATTATTTTTATTTCGTCTATGACAATCGGTGCAAGGTTTAAAGCTTTTTCAGAAGCAATGGTGCTTTTTAAGATAATGGTTCCTCGTGGTTTTACAAGTTTTTGAGCAAGCTCAAAGCCGTTAATGCTTCCTGTCGCTTCTACAACCACATCATAATTTTTTTCTACAGGCAAATCAGATAAAAGTTTTGTATTTACGTTCTGATTTTTGGCTATATCAAGCTTTTCCTGATGTTTACCCACAAGAGTTATTTCAGCCTGTGTAAGGTTTAAAACAAGTGATATCAAAAGTCCTAGTTTCCCATCACCTAGAATTAACACCTTGTCGGAAGGTTTTATCTGGATTTGATCAAGGATTTCAAAAGCAGCAGCAAGCGGTTCTGTAAATACAGCTTCTTGATTGCTTATATTTTCAGGAACTTTATGAAGATTTTTCAACGGAAGTGTTATATAATCTGCAAAACACCCGTTTTTATTAAAAATTCCAAGAACTGTTCTTGTTGGACAATGATTTTCAAGTTCTTTTAAGCAATATTCACAGCATCCGCATCCGCAGTTGATTTCTCCAACCACACGCTGATTTATCAATCCCTGGTTTGAGCCGTTAATTTTTTCCACGATTCCTACAAATTCATGCCCTAAAATCCCGGAAAATCCCATATAGCCTTTTATTATTTCAATATCTGTATTACAAATCCCTACTGTAAGGATTTTTATTAAAGCTTCGCCTTCCTGTGGTTCCGGCATGGGGTAATTTTTTGTGATTTTGAGTTTTTTATTAAATTCAATCGCTCTCATTAATTTTCCACTTTCGGTTTTTTGTATAAAAAAATGATAATACAGTTTTTTTATTATAAAAAGCTTGTTTAAAAATTAAATAAAAATCTATTCTTTTGCTAGAATATAACTATAAAGATATTGTCAGGAGTGAAAACTTTGGAAAAAATAAGAGTTCTTAGTGTTTTTGGTACAAGACCGGAAGCCATAAAAATGGCTCCTGTCGTTATGGAACTTGAAAAAAATAAAGATGATTTTGAAAATATTGTCTGTATAACAGCTCAACACAGAGAAATGCTTGATCAAGTTCTCCATCTTTTCAATATAAAACCTGATTATGATCTTAATATAATGAAACATAATCAGAATTTATGGACTTTAACTTCTGATGTTCTTCTTCAAATGAAGGAAGTCTTTGAAAAAACAAAGCCGCATGTTGTGCTTGTTCACGGAGATACTACTACAGCCCTTGCAACAAGCCTTTCAGCTTTTTATGCAAGGATTCCGATAGGACATGTTGAAGCAGGATTAAGAACTTTTAATAAGCATTATCCTTTTCCTGAAGAATTAAACAGGGTTGTAGCTGATTCTGTCTCGTCTTTGTATTTTGCTCCTACTCAGCAGTCAGTTGAGAATCTTTTAAAAGAAAATATACCTAATGATAGAATTTATTTAACGGGAAATACGGTTATTGATGCACTTTTGCATACAGTAAACAATAACGAGTTTGATTTATCAGGGTTTAATATAGATAAAAATCTCAAAACTATTCTTTTGACTTCGCATAGACGGGAAAATTTTGGCGAGCCGCTTGAAAATATTTGCAGGGCAGTAAAAATTCTTGTTGAAAAAAATCCCGATATTCAGGTGATTTATCCTGTTCACCTTAATCCGAATGTAAGAAAAACTGTATTTGGCATGCTTGAAGGTATTGATAGGGTAATTTTGATTGATCCTCTTGAGTATGCGCCTTTTGCAAGTCTTATGAAAGAATCGCATATTATTCTTACGGATTCAGGAGGTGTTCAGGAAGAAGCCCCGTCTTTAGGAAAGCCTGTTTTTGTGCTTAGAGATGAAACAGAAAGACCTGAAGCTGTTGAATATGGAACGGTTAAGCTTGTTGGTTCCAATACGGAAAAAATAGTTAATTCCGTTCAGGAGCTTCTGGATTTTGAAGAAAAATACAATAAAATGGCTTCAGCGACAAATCCATACGGAGATGGGCTTGCAACTTCAAGAATCATTCAGGCTTTGAAAAATAATAAAGAGTTTTTAATAAAGAGTTTGGAACAAAATACGGTTTTAAAATAAATCAGCGGCCGAATTCTGCGTAAACTTGATCCCTATGAGGTAAAGATTTTACTGCTCCAAGTCCTTTGATTTGTTCTGATGCAACGATTGTGGCAAGTCTTGCGGATTCAAACGGATTGTAACCGCATGCTATTCCATGCAAAAATCCGCCGTTAAAAGCATCGCCTGCTCCCGTTGAATCAACAATTTCTGTTTCCTTCGCCGGTATCGTATTAATTTCGCCATTATACCCAATCACACAGCCATTTTTACCCATTTTTACGGCAACTGTGGCAACACCTTTGTCCCAGAAATATTTTATAATTTTGTCAGGCGAAGTTTGATCAATAAGCCATTCAGCGTCATGAATATTGTTTAACATAATAATATCAATACAATCAATGATTTCTTCCATAGCTTCGTTTGCTTCATCAGCATCCCAGAGTCTTTCCCTATAATTCGGGTCATAAGCTACAAGGCAGCCTTTTTCTTTGGCAATATGGAAAGCTTTTTTTACAGCACCTTTTGCAGAAGAAGAAAGGGACTGGGCTATTCCTGTTGAATATATGATATTAGCTTGTTGTATGTATTCTTCGGAAATATCATCTGATGAAAGAGCTGTTGCAGCACTTTTTTTTCTGTAAAAAACAAATTCTTTTCTTGCTTCTTCTTGTATTGAAAGTATATAAAGTCCGTTATAACCTTCTACAATCTTGATATTGCTTGTGTCAATGTTTTCTGCCTGCCATGAATCAAGCAAATATGTTTGAAAAGAATCTCTTCCTACTCTTGTTATATATCCGACTTTTGAGCCGAGTCTTGCAGCAGCTACAGCTGTGTTTAAGGTGTCTCCGCCGTAATATTTGTGTAAACATTCTGCGTATATAAGGCTTTCGTTGGTAGAAAGCTCTATCATGCACTCCCCGATGGAAATTATATCCAAACTGTCAGTCATATAATTTAATTTTCCTTAAAGACAACTCTTTTTAGTATTTATTTTAATTTAAGACTATTTAACCCCGATTGGATTAATAGGTCAATATTATTAATGTTTTAAGTAAAGATGTATTTTTTCAATGAGTTCATTAATGTCAAAGGGCTTTGTTATATATTCATCAGCGCCGGTTTCTTCGCCGATAACCTTGTCTTCTTCTTGAGAACGTGCTGTTACCATAAGAATAGGTATGTGTTTATATTTGTTGTCAAATTTTAACAGCCTGCATACTTTGTAGCCGTTAATTTTTGGGAGCATGACATCAAGGATCATAACATCGGGGTTTTCTTCCTTGGCTTTTCTTAGTGCTTCTTCGCCATCCATAGCTATGATGCTTTCAAATCCTTCGCTTTCTACTAGAAATTTTAGGGTTTCCACTATATCCGGTTCATCATCCACAATCAGAATCTTTTTTTTAATGTTTTTTGTCATTTTATTTTCCTATTTTTTATGATTTGTCAGTAATCTCGTATCTTGAAAAAGAGGAATTATAAAAGAAAATTTGCTGCCTTTTTCAAACTCGCTTTCAAGCCATATTTTTCCTTTATGAGCCTCTATAAGCTGCATTGCAATAGGAAGACCAAGTCCTGTTCCTCCTACTTCGCGGCTTAAAGAGCTTTCAATCTGCTGAAATTTATCAAATACTTTAGGGATATCTTCGGTTTTAATTCCTATACCCGTATCTTCTATGGTGATTTTTACATAATCCTGTCCGAAATTAAGTTCGCCGTTTGAATCTATTAAAGATGAATCATTGAAAAATAGCGTTGTATCTATAGAATCAGCGTTGGTTTTTTCTATATTTACCGCAACTTTGCCATTATTAGGAGTAAATTTTATTGCGTTTGAAACAAGATTGGTTAAAATCTGCTCAATTCTGTTTGAATCACCGTAAATATTAAACTCATCTTTTGATGAATTAATAAAAAGTTGAATATGTTTTTTGTCAGCAAGGTTTTCAAATGTAGACATAACAAATTTAACCGGTTCAAGTATGTTTAACGGTTCAAAACGGTATTCCATTTTGCCTGCTTCAATCTTGGACAGGTCAAGAAGGTCGTTGATAATCCCCGCAAGTCTGTCAACGTTTCTTTTCGCAAGGTTAAGAAAATTATCCTGAATGTTTGTTATTTCTCCCATTCTGCCTGATAACATCATTTCCAGCGAGTTTTTTATGGAAGTTAAAGGTGTTCTCAGTTCGTGAGAAACGATTGAAATAAATTCAGACTTAAGTTTTTCAAGCTTTTCAAGTTTTATATTTGTTTTTTGAATTTCCTCATAAAGAAGAGCACTTTCTAACGGGAGTGAAACCTGCTTTACAACTGTCTGGAAACAGGTTGAATCTTCGCCGGAAAATTCGTTTTTTCTTATAATTTCTACTGTGCCAAAAAACTTGTCAGCCGTGCTTATTGCTGAAAACATACAATCCCAGTTTAATATATTTAAGTCAAAAAGCCCGTCTTGTTCTTTAATATGCTTTTCTACAGTAATATCCCCGATTGAAAGTTCAAAAGGAAGTTTGTTATTTTCAAAAAGGCTTTTATAAGAAAGCATTGCTCTCAATTTCAATGCTTCTTCTAAGGCTTCCGTTATCGGATACATAGAATTTATTATTAATGTTGCGTCCTGCGGTTCATTCATAACAAGAGCATGGCAGAGAGAAGAATTTAAACTTTTATCAAGACCTGTATTCATAATATTTATGAGTTTTGTCTTATCAAGAGTTCCTGCAAGTTGAGAACTTGTATTATAAAGCACATTTAATTGATATAAACTTTTTGCCAGTTCGCTGTTATTTGTGTATAAAATGTCAAGAAGCTTTTTAATTCTTAAATGTGCATTTACAGTAGCAATTAATATGTTTTCATTAAAAGGCTTTGTGATATATCCATCAGCACCGACAAGCACTTCCTGTGAATCAGAGTCTTTTGACGTAAGCAGAACTATCTGTATATCATTGGTTTCGTTTTGAAGTTTCAGGCTTCTGCAAGTGCTCACAATATTTATATCAACTATTGAGGTGTCAATTATTGCTATATCAGGAGAAAATTCCCCTGCAGCCTTAATCGCCTCTTTTTCTGTTTCAACGGAAATCGCTTCATACCCGACACCGCTTAATAAGCCGATTAAGTCTTTATTTATATTTAAATCTCTTGATAATATTAGAATTTTCGACATAATGCCATCCTGAAAAGATATTTAATTACATTCTACCAAAATTTTAAATTATGTTAATAAAATACTTTTTAATGAATCATTTAAGCATGAATTGTCTATAGGTTGTTTTTATATAAAGTAAGAGGAAAAGAGGAAAAGAGATTTATGGGATTTTTTGATGTTTTTAATAAACCGGTTAATTATGGAAATGATTATCAAAAACAAAAACTTAAAGAAACTGCTGATGCGGTTAAGCAATATTGTGATCCGGATGCAGCAAGTCGTTTAAAAGATACAGAACTTGTTTTTGATAATAATCTTCCTAAAAATTTTAACGGCGGCAAAGTGGTTGGTAAGAATATTATAAAATTTGCTGAAAGTTTTACAGAAAAGTCTTTAAAAGATCGTGGACGTACTCTTTGTCATGAACTTTCTCATTCTGATTACGAAAAAAAACGAAATAATAATCCATATGATTTTGGTTCCAAAGAAGATGAACTTCAGGCGATTTCTAAAGGAGCATCTTTTGAGCAAAAATATGGTGAAGCCCAGGGAGAGTCTTTAAACGTTCCTTCAAAAGAGAAAATAATGGATTTTTTAAATAAAAGTGTTGCTTATAAATGTCTTCCGGAGAAAGCGCCAATAACAAAAGAGGAATATGATAAAGCACAGGCAGGATATGGGGTTTGTATAGCAGGAATAAATCAAAACAATTCTATTTTTAAAGCGGAAGCTTCTAATTAAATTATGTTAATAGTTGTTCAGTATATTAAGCAATAATTGACGGCAAATTGTTTTTATATAAATAAGAGGAAAGAGGAATTGGGTAAAAAACAAGTTTTATGGATGATTTTGGCAATATAAGAATTAAAGGAAATAATCAACAGAAACAAGCCCTTAAGGAAACATTTAAGGACGTTAAACAATATTGTGATCCAAATACAGCAAAACAAATAGAAAATGTTGATTATATATTTAAAAAACTTCCTGTAGGTCGAAGCGGTCAAGTAATAAGAGATGGCAGCAAATATATTGTTGAACTTCCTTCTGAAAGCTTTACAAAAACTGATTCAGATACTCGTGAAGGTACTCTTTGTCATGAACTTTCGCATGTTGAGTGGAGTAAAAAACGCAATAATCCTTATTTTTTACCGTCTAAAGAAAATGAACTTAACGCTTTCAGTAAAGAAGCTTCTTCTTTAAAAAATTTTCATGAAGATAGAGATAAAAAACCTGTAAAAGACAACTATCCAATATCTCCAGAAAATAATATATTAAATGAATTAGCTAAAATAAATAAAGAATTTGATAAAAAAACAAGATACTATAATAAAAAATTCAATGATAGTATTTCTTCAAAAGAAGACATAATGAAGGATTTAAACACAAATCCGACTTATAGATGTCTTCCGGAAAAAGAACCTACATCAGAAGTTGATTATGAAATGGCAATACGTAAAAACAATGCCTGTGAAAACATAAATACGATAAAAGATTTTATTACTTCAATTTTTAAATCTAAAAAATCTAATTAAATTAAGGAAAGAGGGAGAGAATTAAATTTTTATGGCAGACATAAGCATTAACGGGAATAAAAAACAAAATCAAAAACTTCAAGGCACTATTAATAGTGTTAAACAGTATTGTGATGCTGATGCAGTCAGTCGTCTGAATAAAGTCGATTTTTTGTTTGATAAAACAATGTCTAAAGGTGAAGCCGGTATTATGGAAAGAAACGGTGAAAAATATCTTATCAGGCTTCCGCAACGCTTTAATACATTTTCTCCTGAAGAGCGCGGAGAAACATTTTGTCATGAGCTTTCGCATGTTGATTTTGCTGAAAAAAACAACACAAAAGGTGATATTCCCAGCAAGGAAGACGAGCTTCAGGCTTATACCAAAGAATATGCCTTTAAACAAAAATTTCTGAAAGACAAAGGAATTGCTTTTACGCCTCCTTCAAAAGAAAAAATAACAGAAATGTTAAATATACATCGCGAATACAGGTGTATTCCTGATAAATCACCCACCACAACTACTGAAGCCATTAAAGCAGAATTTAAGATGGGTGCTTGCGGATTTGTAAAGGATTCAAAGGATTTTATAAATAATTCCATTTTTATGGGGGCAGTAAAAGACATCAAATAAAATGTTCTATATATAAATTTAATTGATTTATTTATTTTACCTGCTTAATATGTTTAGGCAGGTATTTTGGATATAAAAAATGAAATTTAGAGAAGAAAAAGACTTTTTAGGCGCGGTTGAGATTCCTCAGGAAGCTTATTGGGGGATTCATACTTATAGGGCTGTAGAAAATTTTGGGGTTTCGGGATACAAAACCCACAGGGAGTTTATCAAGGCTTTCGGGTATGTAAAATTGGCATGCGCGCTTGTTAATAAGGACTTGAATAAGTGGGAAGCTTCCAAGTCGGGTGCGATAATTGAAGCATGCGAGGAATTAATTCAAGGAAAATTGTATGATCAGGTTGTGGTTGATCCGATTCAGGGCGGGGCGGGAACTTCCTTAAACATGAACATAAATGAAGTTATAGCAAATCGCGTGCTGGAAATTTTAGGGAAAAATAAAGGCGAATACGAGTTTATCGATCCTATAGAAGATATAAATTTATACCAGTCAACGAATGATGTTTATCCGACGGCTTTGAAAATAGCCTGTATTTTGCTTTTGAGAAAGCTTGAAAAAGAAATTATCGCGCTTCAGGAAAGTTTTCAGGAAAAAGAAAAAGAATTTGCGGATATTGTTAAGGTTGCAAGAACGCAGCTTATGGATGCGGTTTTAATCACGCTCGGGAAAGAATTTTCTGCTTATGCGGAAGCTGTTTCTCGTGACAGGTGGAGAATTTATAAATGCGAGGAAAGGCTCCGCGTTGTTAATATCGGAGGAACTGCCGTAGGCACAGGGCTTTCCTCGCCTAGAAAATTTATTTTCGCTGTTGTTGACAAATTAAGAGATTTAACGGGAATTGGGCTTGCGAGGGCGGAAAATCTTGTTGAAAACACGCAGAATCTTGATGTTTTCGCTGAAGTCAGCGGAATTTTAAAAGCGCATGCCACAAGTTTAATCAAAATTTCCAATGATTTAAGGCTTATGAATTCAGGACCTGCCGCGGGACTGGGAGAAATCAAACTTCCGTCCGTTCAGACGGGTTCTTCAATCATGCCGGGGAAAGTTAACCCTGTGATTCCTGAAATGGTTGCGCAGGTGGGCATGAAAGTGCTTGGGAATGATGTGATAATAAATCAATGCGTGGCAGGCGGGCAGTTTGAATTAAATCAAAATATTCCCCTGATTGCGTTTTCTATTTTAGAATCCCTTGAAATTCTTATTAACGCTAATAAAATCTTAAGAGAAAAATGCATTGACGGAATTGAAGCTAACAGGGAAGAAATTAAAAGGCAAGTTGAAAACAGCCGCGCGACTTTAACCGCGTTGGTGTCGGAATTTGGCTATAATAAGGTTTCTGAGATTGCAAAAGAGCTTGAGGGAATTAATTTATCGGTAAAAGAGTTTTTAATACATAAAAAATACCTTACAGAAGAAAGATTTAACGAATTAACCTCTCCTGAAGCGGTTTTGTCGCTGGGGCATAATTAAGAGGACATAAAAAGAGCATGAATAAACCTTTTATTAAAAATATTTTGAATGTTATTATTGCAATACCTATTGTGGCTATTGTATTCTTAATTTTTTTAAAATTGAAATTTTCGGTATCTGAAATGAAACTCACTGTTATTATAGTTATTATTTTTGTCATGATTGGTACATTTTGGATTCAGTATTTCAAAATGCCGAAAAACGAAAGAAGTTTCGGCGCTGCTTTTAATGCTTGGTTTAATTCTTAATACAAAAAGCTATAAATAAAGGAACAAGTTTGGGGTTTGTAGCGTCAGAATACTTGATAATTTGATAAAGAGTTTAAAAGAAGTTATAATTTTTTATAGTGTTTTCGGGGATAGGTATTTAAATAACGTAAATTGTTAATTAACCGAAAATTATTGTAATTAGTGATTTTAGAGAATGTCATCCTGAGCAAAGCGTGGGATTAAAGATTATATTTGTAAACTGGACAGATTCTTCGGACTAAAGTCCTCAGAATGACAAAAGAAGAGAAAAAATATTGCAAAATTTAATAGAACAAAAAATAAAAATTGAAAACAAAGAAAGCAAGCTTTGCTTTGTAGGCGTTTCTCTTGGCGAATCAGGCTCGGTAGAAACAGGAATAGCAATTATCGACAAGGAAAAGAATTTGCTGAGGGTAGACAAATCATATAATCTTAGCGAATTAAAGTTAAACCTCGCAAGTATTGCACCGCCGGAAAGCATTGTGGCGTGCGTCGGCATGCCTAGAAACATGATGATGCTTAATGGGAAATGGCGGATAGAATCAAAACAGACAAGATCTTTTAAGCTTGGAAATTTTGAAAATTCTAAATACAGTTGGACACAGAGATTTAGCGACAGAGGTTCGGAGCTGTGCAAAACTTTTCAGGAAGAAGGCATGGAGGTTTTCAGGTATAACTGCGATTATACAAAAAACACCCTCCAGATAAACCCGCCTTACAGGTCAAGAACACCTGCAGCATGTAAATATCTGCAGATGATTATTGATAATAGGCTTAATATTTCGGGACTGCCCTCAAACTTAATACCATTGCCTGCTATGAATGCTATTATTGGAGCTTACACGGCATGGAAAATGGCAACAGACGAAGAAAATATAGGATATAAACAAATCGGCATCCATAAAAATCTTCCTATAGTGAGTGTGATTTCTATATAATAGGATTTGAAAAACAATGCAGTTGCTTAGAAAAACTTTTGTTTTAGAAGGTTTAGAAAACATAAACGTTGATTTTATTGAGAAATTTGTTGAAGAATTAGGGTTTAAACCCTTGCGTTGGGCTGTTGTAGAAGTTAAAGAAAACAAATTTACCGTTGAGGCTGTGGTTGTTAATTAATGTAACAAAAAACCGGTTCAGCTGTAATTTTAATTTTTTTCAAGCCTTATATAATATATAGGAATCTATGAACGTATAGTCATTTGTAAGTTTGAAAAAGAGAAAAAATTATGGAACCATTAAACAGATTTATAAACCCGTTTGCAAGCCAGATGGCAGGAGCTCAAATTCCTCCTACATCTCTTATTGCCCCAAAGAATCCTCAAACAGGGGTTATTGGAGCAGGCAATCCTTTTAACAAGCCATTTTTCGGGCATCTTGCAGGTGTATCTAAAAACGGACCGGGTTCACTTTTGCAGACAGCTCCCGGAGAATCTGGACTTGGTGACAGGGCAATACTGTCACAAAACGGCGAACTTGGAAGAAAATTATTTATAAGCGGTTAAAAAAGAAGGTTATCAAAACCTTCTTTTTTTGTTAGAATCTTTTTATGAAAGAAGACCTTTTTATAGACTTAATTAAGAAAATGCTTCCCGAATCATCTCATTTTATTGGGGATGATACTGCGTATGTCCATAAAAAAGACTTAATTCTTACACAGGATACACTTATAGAAGATATTCACTTTAGAAAATCAACAATCTCCCCGTATTATTTAGGAAGAAAAGCAATAGCTGTTAACTTAAGCGATATTGCAGCTGCCGGAGGTGAGCCTTCTTACGCATTAATTTCTCTTTCTATGCCCGAAGATATAGATGAGAATTTTATAGAAGAATTTTATAGAGGTGTTAATGATATTAGCAGCGAGTACGGAATTCTTGTAGTTGGCGGAGATTTAACAAGGGCGTTTCAAATTACAATAAGTGTTTGTATTTTGGGTTTTGGAAACGGATTGATTCCTGCCAACAGAAGAAATGCAAAAGTCGGTGATTATGTAATTGTTACTGGTAATTTCGGATCCAGCAGGGCGGGCTTGGAGATTTTAGAAAACAATATGCCGGAAGTTCCTGAAAAAATAAGAGAAAAATTTATTCAAGCTCATATAAATCCTGTACCTCGCATAAAAGAAGGAAGGATAATACTTAGAGCAGCCAAAAAACCTGCTTTAATGGATGCAAGTGACGGGCTTGCAGATGCTTTGTCAAAGATTTGCTTTTTTAGCAACCTTGCAATGGCGATAGATTTTGATGATATTCCTTATGATAAAGATTTATCCCTTATAGCAGAAGATGAAACAAGACTTTTTAAATGGATTTTATTTGGTGGGGAAGATTATGAGCTTGTTGGTACAGTTTCTGAAAAAGCTTATAAAAAGCTTATAGATTCGGGTGTTTTTATAAAGAAAATAGGAACAGTAGTTCCTGCTGAAGATGAGCCATATCCTTATATTAAATATAAAGAAAAAATAGTTAAAATAGATTCTGAAATGATGAAAACAGAGATTTTCGGGCATTTCAAGGAATAATATTTAACACCTACCCCCAACCCCCTCCCTCAAGGGAGGGGGCTAGAGTTAGTTTTTTGGCTCGCTTTCCGTCACCTTCGGTGACTCGCTCGCCTTTTTATTTTTTTATTTCTCGGTTTTTTGAAATTAGTTATGATTATTCTTTATAGCCTATAACTGTGGAAATAGCATCAGTATGACTGTGAGAAACACTTACTTCCCACTTTGTTATTCCAAGCTGCTGTTCCAGCTCTTTTGCTTTTCCGCAAAGTCTTATAGTTAAAGCTCCGTTTATATCTCTTATGGATTCTACGTCTTTCCAGTTGATTCCTTTGCTCCAACCGAGTCTTTTAATTCCAACGCCAAGTGCCTTGGAAACAGCTTCTTTTGTGGCAAATCTCACTGAAAGCCTTGATGCAGTATTTTTTTTGCTCGAAAGACAATATTTTATTTCATTTTCTGTAAAAGTTTTTTCAAGAAATTTTTTTCCAAATTTGTCAAAAGCAGCTTGAATTCTGTTAATTTCGCATATATCGTTGCCGAGAAAAATTTTCATTATTCATTGCCAAAGTTAAGTATAGTGGTTAAAATTTCTTTAAAAAGCTCTTTTTTCTCATTTTCATCTATGTTTTTAAGCATTTCAACCGCTGAATGCATTGTTTCATCTTCGTCGTACCATCTGTTTCTGCTGGAAGGAGTTTCATGATTAATAACCTGAATAAAATTATCAATATCATATTGTTTGTTGACAATTAATTGAATAATATCATTTGCAATATCATTTCGTGTATCATTATCAGAGCTTTCCAGAATTCCCATTATCTGTTTTAAGGCTTCGTTTTTGTCGTACCAGCGTTTATGTTGCATTTTCAATACCATAAATAACTACATTAAATACTATAATAAATGATTGAACATAAAATTGGTAGTGGTACAAAAACTTTTTTGTTAGTAAAATAGACTCAAATCGAAAGTTGGAATAATAAAAAGGAGAATGGATAATGGCACTTTACTCAAAAAGACAGCTTGTACCTACAAGACAAATTCTTGATGCGGCATTAGCAGGAAAATATGCTGTAGGTGCATATAATGTTAACAACATGGAACTTCTTCAAGCTATTGTTGAAGCAGGTAATGAATTAAGAGCACCTTTAATTCTTCAGGTTTCCGCAGGCGCAAGAAAATATGCAAATCAGGAATATTTAATTAAGCTTGTAGAAGCTGCTTTAAACAGCTCTGATATTCCTATTTCTTTACATTTAGATCACGGTGAAGATTTTGAAATTTGTAAAGCTTGTGTTGATGGTGGTTTCTCATCAGTTATGATTGACGGATCAAAACATTCTTTCGAAGAAAATATTGCATTAACTAAAAAAGTTGTAGAATACGCTCATGAAAGAGGAGTTTCAGTTGAAGCTGAGCTTGGAAAACTTGCAGGCGTTGAAGATAACATTTCTGTTTCTGAAAAAGATGCTATCTACACAAATCCTGATGAAGCAGCTGAATTTGTTGAAAGATCAGGTTGTGATTCCCTTGCTGTTGCTATCGGAACAAGCCATGGCGCTTTCAAATTTAAAGGCGAGCCTAAATTAGACTTTGAAAGATTAGCTGAAATTAAAGCAGCTGTTGGAAAAGATTTCCCATTAGTTCTTCATGGCGCATCAAGCGTTCCTGCTGAACTTGTGAAAATCTGCAACGATAACGGAGCAGTAATTCCAGGAACTATGGGAGTTCCTGAATATATGTTTACTGAAGCTACAAAATTAGGCGTGGCAAAAATTAACGTTGATACCGACTTAAGACTTGCCTTCACAGGCGCTATCAGAAAACATTTTGCAGAAAATCCGGGACATTTTGATCCAAGACAATATTTAACCCCTGCAAGAGCAGCTGTTAAAGAGATTGTTAAACACAAAATTCAAGTATTCGGAACAAACGGAAGAGTTTAATTCCACAATTCATAATAAAAAACCGGCCATGAAGCCGGTTTTTTATTGTTTATATTTTTACTTATTTAAAATACTGAACAAGTTGCTGTAATTATCAGTCCAAACAAAGTTTTTATTAATTTTGTCTGTTTTAGATTCAATAAAATAATTTGTATAAGGATATTCTTTTTTAAAATTTAATCGGGTTATTTTATCAATAATCCAGCTTTCTTTTGACAAAATGCAATATGTGGAATTATATGAAAATTTATTATCATTTTTAGTGATTATGTTTATATCATTTAGCTTTAAATCAAGGGCAAGATTTTTTATTATCAGACTTAAGTTAAGATAATCATTTGAAGTATGAATTAAGATTAATCCGTCTTTTTTAAGATGTTTTGTGTAAATTTCAACAGCTTCTTTTGTTAAGACATGAACAGGGATGGAATCGCCGCTAAAGACATCAACTAAAATAATGTCATAATTTTGAGCAGGCTGTTTTTTTAAAGAAAGCCGACCATCTCCCGGAATTACATTAACATCGGCTTTAGTATTTTTTAGAAATCCAAATTTAGTAAAAGCAATATTGCTGATTTGGGGATCAAGTTCATAAAAATCAAATTTATCTCCTTTTTCTCCGTAAGTGGCAACAGTTCCTATTCCTAATCCTATAACGCCTATTTTAAGCGGCTTGTTGTTTCTATGAGAACGAAAAAGCTTGTTAATTATGCCAAAAGCGGAGTTAGTAGAATAATATGCAGTAGGTATGTTGTAAAATTTTTGATTTTTCGGGTTTATTGCTTGAAAACCATGAACAACAGTCCCGTTATATAAAAACAATTTGTTTTCTTTTAATAAAACTTTTGAAACTCCATAAAAATTTCTTTCAACAAAAATTTCTGTAAAATTTGTGTTTTTTTGAATAAAAAACACAAAAAACTGAATCGAACAAAATAAAATTAATAAAAAACTGTATATTTTTAAAGGAATTTTATGTTTGATAGTTGTATCGGAACAATGATAAGCACAAAGACCAATGAAAAAAGTTATGAATAAAATAACGAAATTTATTTCAAAATAATTATTAAAAATATACGGAGCTATAAAATTTACAAAAACGCCGCCTAATACTCCGCCAAATCCTATTAAAAGATAAAATACACTTAAATTTTTCGGATCGGGTCTTGATTTATATATTTCTCCGCAGCATATCATTGAAATTGAAAATAATAAAAGAGAATTTATTGTAAAAAGAAGCAATTTTTCACCTGTGTATGGATAAAAAAGCATAAATAATGTTAATAATGGAGTTATAACGAAGAAAAAAGCTCTTTTATAAAATTGTTCGGAACTGAAACAAATAGTAAAAGCACCAAGATAAATGGCTAAAGGTAAAATCCATAAAAGAGGAACCGGAGCAATATCTTTTAAAATAAAGTTTGTAAAACTCAGTAATGTTATGTTTCCTATTGCACTAAATAAAAGCCATAATCCGCATTTTGATAAAACAGGTCTGGTGGTTTCGTTTTCTTCTTGAGTTTGTATAAAAATGCAAGAGGGTTCTTTATAAGAGGTTTTTAATATTAGAAAAGCCATTACACATATAATTAATGATAAAGCTTTGTATAAATAGTCCCACAGTTTAATAGATTGGCTTATCGTCAAATTAGGCTCAATTAAAAAAGGATAAATTAATAAAGCAAGAAATGAACCCGCATTTGATAAGGCATAAAGATAATAAGGACTGTCTTTAAAGGATATTCTGTGCCAATTTTGAGCAGTTATACTGATGGTTGATAAAAAACTAACCGGCAAAGCAAGATAAAAAGAAAGTATTAATAAAATACTTAATGATGGATGATAATCAGGCAGAATCCAATCAGCACTTATAGGAATTTTAATGGTTAATGCTGATATTATGGCAGATAAAATATAAATTATTGCCAGTGTTCGAGGTTTTAAATAATTAAGCAGGTATGCAATCGTATATCCTAAAAGCAATATAGCTTGAAAAAAGAACAAACATACACACCAGATTTGAGCTCCTCCTCCATATTTCGGTAATATTATTTTACCGGCAAGAGGCTGGATCATAAATATTAAAAATGCGCCCAAAAACACACTTAAGCATAAATTTATTAATATAAAATAATTTTTTTTCATGAATTCAATTCAATTTAAGTTTTTAGTTTAGTTTGATTTATAAATATTGTAACAAAAAAGGTATTGATTTTAAAATCATAAAAATAAAAAAACCACTGCTTTGTTTCGGCAGTGGTTCTTTTTTAATTATAAAAATTATAAATTATGCTGGTGTTGTCGAAAGTTTTGCTTCGTTTTCTCTCCACATTGCAAGAAGAACGCTTGCATTAAAGATACTTGAATATGTTCCTATAATAATACCGAGAATCATGGCAAGTACAAAATCTTTTGTGGTTGATCCGCCAAAGAAATATAAAGCAAGAAGTGTTATAAATATTGTAAAAGAAGTATTTATGCTTCTTGCAAGGGTTTGATTTACGCTTACGTTAACGATTTCGTTAAAAGATTTTTTCTTTGAAAGGTATTTTGAGTTTTCTCTTATCCTGTCAAAAACAACGATTGTATCGTGAACGCTAAAACCAATTACTGTGAGGATTGCGGTAATAAACAAACTGTCAATCTCTGTCCCGAAGATGAGTCCCAATAAAGAAAAAGCTCCGCATACAAATATTGCATCGTGAAAAAGAGCAATAAGAGCGCAAATTGCGTAATCTATGTTAAATCTGACGGTTAAATATCCGACAATTCCAAAGAAACATAAAAGAAGTGCAATCATAGCATTTTTAAACAGTTCTTTTCCTAAAGTCGGACCTATTGCACTTGTTTGAAGCGGAATATATTCGCCCAAAGTTTGTTTAACAACATTATTTACTTTTATTGTTTCGTTGTTTGATCCCTGACTGCTCAAAAATTTTGTTCGTATTGAAACAATGGTTTTTATGCCTGCATTTTGTTCTTTAACTGATTTTGAAGTTTCTTCAGGAGCTGCTTCTTTTCCCTGAGTGATTTTACTGGATTTTTGTTCAGTTTGAATGATGGGATTTGTAATTCCAATTTTTGTAAGATTTTCTCTTAATAAAGAAATATCTGTATCTTTTATTTCTTTGTTAAATCCATACTGAAGCATTGTTCCGCCTGTAAAATCAATACCTACTCTTAAAGGAGCATGGCTTGGATAAATTAACATTGAATAAATCATTATTGCTATAGCAGGAATAACCAAAGCAAGGGAAAATGACAGCCAGAGCCATCTGTATTTAATAACGTCAACTTTATTTTTTCTTTCTAGATTAGGGTTAGTCATTTTATTTTTCCTCCAAAGGATTAATCTATAACACCGAGTTTGGCTTTTCTTGCAGTTGTTTCTTCAAAAGAAATGGCTTTTCCTATTTCTTCTTTCTTAAGTCCAAACCAGCCTGGATGAGTAAGTTCACCGGCTCCGAAAATAAGGTGCATGAAGTTTTTAGTTACGGTAATTGCTGTAAACATACTCACCAAAACACCTATTGCCAGTGTAAGAGCAAATCCTTTAACTATGCTTGTCCCAAACATATAAAGAATGGAGCAAGTTATTATTGTTGTCATATTTGAGTCAAAAATACTTGTAAAAGCTCTTTCAAATCCTGCATTTATAGCAGCAAAAAGAGTTCTTCCGATTCTAAGTTCTTCTTTTGTTCTTTCAAAAATAAGAATATTCGCGTCTACCGCCATTCCTATACTGAGAATAAAGCCTGCAATACCTGCGAGGGTTAATGTTACCGGTATAAGCTTAAAGATTGCGAAAACAATCAAAGCATAAATTGTAAGAGCAATATTAGCAATAAAACCTGGAACCCTATAATAAAGAATCATAAATAACATTACAACTCCAATACCGACAAGTCCTGCTATTTCGCTTTTATGAAGAGAATCTTGTCCGAGAGTTGGACCTACTGAATTTTCTTCTATTATTACAGCAGGTACAGGTAAAGCACCGGCATTAAGAAGATTTACCATATTCTGGGCTTCTTTTTTCCCTTCTTCACCTTTATAATTGCCGCTTATATAGCCTTCACCGCCAGTTATAGGAGTATTAACAATAGGGCTTGAAACAAGTTCGTTGTCAAAAAAGATTCCGAGAGGCTTATTTACAAGTTCACTGGTTAGTTTTCCGAATTTTTTTGCGCCTTTATCGTTTAAAACAAAATTTACAACCCATTCATTACCTGTAGGATTATTTGGATCAACCCCAAGATAGGCATTTTTAAGGTCCTTTCCTGAAACACCCGTACTTATCCATGTTTCTTGACCGTTAAATCCTTTAACCTGTTTTTTAAATTCAAGGTTAGCGGTTTTTCCAAGATAATCTTTAGCTTTTTGGGGGTTGCTGATGTTAGGAATTTCTATTAAAAGCCTGTCTGTTCCAACTTTTTGTACTACAGTTTCAGATACACCAAGAGCGTTTACTCTGTTTTCAATGGAATACAAAAGGCTATCCATTACATCAGGAGTGATTTCCGGTACATCTGCTGTAGGTTGTGCTTGAAGAACAAGTCTTGAGCCGCCTATAAGGTCAAGCCCGAATTTTGTGGGTTTATTGATAATGACAAGAATGCTTGCAACTACCAGCCCGAGAATAAACAGGAAAATTAAATTCTCTTTTTTCATTTACCATACATCTCCTCGATAACTCGATAATATAAAACGTTTTTATTTTAATCCTTCTAATGATAAAACAAAAATCAACTTTCGGTCGGGCTATTTTTTATATCTTTCAGGATGATTTTATTAAATTTTTTTTAAATCGCATTCTTAAATAAATCTTAAGTTTTAAAAGATTTAATAAATAGGATCATATAATTTATTAGACACTTAATAACAAAAGAAATTTTTTTGTAACAAGCGTTACGGAAAATATTTGAAAATTTCGTTTGTCGATAAAATAACACAATGATTTTTATTTATTTTGTATTTTCAAAAACATATTCCTTTTTTTCCAAAAAAAGTTTATGATTATTTATAGCAAACTAAAAAAGTTTATAGAAAAATATATTGTATATAGAAAGGGAAATTTATGAGTTTATTGCAAAAGTATTATGACCTTAGGACTATTCAAAAAGTCGGTTTATTAATTACTGTTGCTTCATTAGGTACATTGATAGCGGGGATAATAGGTTTTAGTGTTATTTCGTCATTAAGTAATGACTTAAAATCAATGAATGACGAGACTTTAATGTCAGTGAAAGAACTTAAAGAACTGGAAGCTAATTTCCATAAATTAAAATCTGATATTATGGATGGGATAATGGACAAACCCATGAGGCAAATGAGAGCTGAAAATATAGTTAAAATTATAGAAGAAATGAAAAGCGGCTTTGAAAAGTATTCAAAACGAAATCTCGATGAGCAGGAGAAAAGCATGTTTGATGAAATGAATAAAGATTTGTCGAATTTTTATGCTTCGACAAAAAATATTTCAGACCTGCTTAAAAGTGATAATATTCAGGTAGCAGAAAATAAATATTTCCAAATTGAAATTAAATTTGACGAATTGACTTCAGATATACAAAAATTGGCAGCCTACAATATAAAGGAAGCCGAAAAAACAAACAAAGAGAATGAACAGCATGCTGTAAACGCAAAAATAGGAATTATTTTTGCAATAATAATTCCTATTTTTATTTCTATCTGGTTTGGATGTTTTATATCATTCAGGATACAGGGGTTGTTAGACAAATTGGTATCAAAAATGAACGAAGTTACAAAAGGCAACCTTAAAGTTGATAAATTCGGATATGTTTCAAAAAGTGATGTAGGAGTGCTTTGTACTTCTTTCGATATTATGCTTGAAAACTTGAGATCATTGGTTTCTGAAGTTATAACATCAGCAGAAGAGATATCAGCAAACTCTGAAGAAATGAGCGCATCCTCGGAACAAACTGCTCAAGGCGCTCAACAAACAGCAAACAGTACGACTCAATTAGCTCAAGGTGCTCAGGAAGTT
>Ga0209212_1002755_pt1 | contig 24335 bp, 22 predicted proteins | sample RifGroC2_FD_183996 | JGI IMG/M metagenome (GOLD analysis project Ga0209212, IMG submission 183996) | Groundwater microbial communities from Rifle, Colorado, USA - Groundwater C2 (SPAdes) (version 2) | ecosystem: Environmental > Aquatic > Deep subsurface > Groundwater | place: Rifle, Colorado... | reverse complement strand
CTACCCGTCCAACTCCTCAGTCACCTCAACCCCCGCCTGGGGCTTCCCGGCAGCACCCAAGCTCTTTCTCGGCCAGCCGGTGTAAGAAGGGATAAGTTCCTTCATCCTTCTCAACATCGGGGCAATGTCCGGCACAGCCGTCAACTGCTTAAGTTCCTGTATCTGCGCATCCGCAAGCCCGGCGCCGGCTTCCTCGGGGATGGCCGCAAAAATATCCCGGTGCCCGGTATCCTTGCGGATATCTTCCGGGCGGAACAGTTCCTCGTACATTTTTTCACCGCGCTTAAGGCCGGTGAACTTTATCTGTATGTCTTTGTCCGGCTCAAGGCCGTTAAGCACTATCATGTTGCGGGCCAGGTCCACAATTTTAACCGGCTCGCCCATATTAAGAACAAAGATCTCGCCGCCGTTGCCCATAGCGCAGGCGTTAAGCACCAGGGATACGGCCTCTTCCGTGGTCATAAAGTAGCGGATAACGTCGGGGTGGGTAACGGTAACCGGCCCGCCGTTGGCTATCTGTTCCTGAAAGATCTTAACCACGCTGCCGGAACTCCCCAGCACATTGCCAAACCGCACCGACATGAATTTTGTGGTAGCGCCCCCCATCAGGGAGCGCAGCACCATCTCGCCAAGGCGCTTGCTGGCCCCCATAACGCTGGTGGGGCGCACGGCCTTGTCCGTGGAGATAAAAAGGAAACGTTCTGTACCGTAGGCAGCCGCCGTTTTGGCCAGTATGTAGGTGCCGAGCGTATTATTCTTAACGGCTTCCTGCGGATTGTCTTCCATCAGCGCCACATGCTTATGCGCGGCCGCGTGCAGCACCCAGGCCGGGCGGTATTTTTCAAAAACATTCTTTAAAAGAGATTCGTCCCGAACGTCGCCCGGCACGGCCACAATAGAACCGCCGTAACCGCGCTCGCGCAGTTCTTTGTCTATATAGAACAGCGCGGTATTGTGGTTCTCCAGCAGTATAACCTTAGCGGGAGCAAGGGCCGCAACCTGCCGGCAGATCTCCCCGCCTATGGTGCCGCCCGCGCCGGTAACAAGGATAGTGCGGCCTTCTACCGCGGAGCGCACCGCCCCCATGTCTATGCTCACTATCCGGCGGTGCATAAGGTCGGCCACGTCTATCTTGCGGATGTCGGCCACAAGGCGCTGCTTGTCTATAAGCTCGTCCATGTTGGGCAGGGTTTTAAATTCCACCTTGCGTTCGCAGCCGGAAGCCGCGTATATGCCCATCAGGTCTATTATCAGGCGCCCGCGGGCATGGTTAACCGCTACAAGAACTTCGTCTATCTTTTTGGAATTTATAACCTCGGCAAGGCGGTCGCGCCCGCCCATAACACGCACACCGTGTATGCTGCGGCCATGCTTGGAGGCATTGTCATCCAGAAAGCAGACGGCCTTGCGGGTAGTCTCGTTGGAGCGCTGCAGTTCCCTAAGGACGTTCTCGCCGATGTCGCCGGCTCCGAAGATAAGCATGCGGGAGTGTTTCGCCGCTCTTTCCTTGTTCCGCCAATCCCGCGTTATCCTGATGGCAAACCGTATACCGCCCACCAAAATAAGCGAGATAAAGGGGCTGATAAGAAGAACCGACCGTGGGAATTGTGCATGCTGCACAAACAGCACCGCCGCCAGGATGAACACCTGGCTGGCCAGTATGGCCTTAAAGATGGCAACAAGGTCTCCCATGCTGGCGTAGCGCCAGATGCCGTTATAAAGGCCGAAATAATAAAAGAAACCCAGCCTTAGCGCAACCACCAACGGCAGGGTGTTCCAAAAATAGGAGGAGTAAGGCGGGGCGAAGTGGAAGTCGAACCTGAAATAGAAGGCGCAAAAATAAGCAAAAGCTACTGCGACCGCGTCCAGGAAGACAATAAGGAACCTGCTATGTTTTTCTAGTTTTTTCCCCATATGTATACTATCCCAAAATAACCGAACACAATTCAATGTAAATTCGGTTACTTTACCCCTAAGCGTCGGCAAGCTTCATCAATTGCATTCTGCCGTTTGGCATAACAAAAGCGGAGAATCCGGTCGGCCTCTTTGGCTCCGTCGCGATAAAAAGACTCCCCCGGCACAGCAGCAACACCGGTTTTTTTGAGCAAATTCATAGCTTTATCTTTACCGGTCACTCCTTCAAGGCCAGAGGCATCGGCAAGCACGTAATAGGCCCCCTGCGGAACCCAGGGAGAAAGCCCCGCTTTGGAAAGGGCGGAACAGAACTTATCACGCTTGGCTTTGTACTCATTGGCCAGATTAGAATAAAAATCAGGTGGCAGCGCCTCAATTCCGGCAGCAACAGCTTCCTGCAGCGGGGCCGGAGCACAAACATAATAGAGATCGTTCAACTGCCCTATCCGCTCGGCCCAATCGGACCGGCAGGCCGCATAACCAATACGCCAGCCTGTTATGGCATATGTCTTGGAGTAACCGCCGATAGTAACCGACCTCTCGGCCAGCCCCGGGATAGAGGCGGGACTTATGTGTTTATTGCCATCGTAAACTATGTACTCGTAAATTTCATCCGTAAACACTATAAGGTCATGTTTTTCAGCAAAGCCGGACAGCCATACCAGCTCCGCCTTGGTCCAGACCTTGCCGCACGGGTTGGCCGGGGTACAGACCATAATAGCGCGCGTCCGCGGTGTTATAAGACTTTCCAACTCTGCAGGGTCAAAATTCCAGCCTGGGGGCGTTAATGTGGCATAGACTGCCTTCGCCTCCACGGCTTGAAGAGTGCTTAAATGATACCCATAATACGGTTCAAAAAGAATAACCTCGTCCCCTGGAGAAAGAAGAGCCATTGCCGCACAGTAAAAAGCACCTGTCGAACCGGCCGAAACCACTATTTGCGTTTCCGGGTCGAAGGAGAGGTTGTTGTCACGTTTAAGCTTGGCCGCAAGCGCATTGCGCAGCCTGGCGGTACCATCATGCCTGGTATAAGAGTTATTGCCTGCCCGTACGGCTTTATCAACTGCGGCAGCAACAACTTCAGGAACATCCGTATCACAAACCCCCTGAGCGAGGTTAATTCCGCCCACCCGCTCACATTCGACTGACATATTGCGGATCTCTGCTTTTTCGATGAAGGCGGAGCGTTCGCTCAGTTTAGACATATTATTTCCCGTAGAAGGCACGAGCGGTACGTATAACGTATTCAACTTCATCATCCGTTATCTCAACACACATCGGAAGGCTGCACACCTCGCGACTTATTGCTTCGGTTTCGGGGAAGCCAGTGTCTTTAAGCCCAAGGCCGGCGTGCTTGTAATAAGGTTTGCGGAACTGGGTCAGTACTTCTACGCCGTGTTCGCGCATCCAGGTGGAGAACTTTTCCCCCTCTTTGGCGCGCAAGGTATAGTTCTGGTAGACATGGTCGAATCCGGCTTTATTGTAGTGGGGAAGCAATAGATTAGGGATATCAGAAAGAGCCTCTTTATACCTGGCCGCTATTTTCTTGCGCCTGACTATCCAGCCGGGCAAGTGCCTAAGTTTTATATCCAGCCAAGCAGCCTGGATATTATCCAACAAGCAAGTCATACCGTGGGCATGATACTCGCCGCTTTCACGGTCCTCGCCGTTATACCGCATACGACGGCACCACAGGGCGAATTCTTCGTCATTAGTGGTGATCCCGCCGCCATCGCCATAGCCCCCCAGAATCTTAAACGGGTAAAAGCTCCAGCAACCAGCATCGCCCCAACTGCCGGCGCCCCGGCCATTTATCGACGAGCCCAAACTTTGACAAGCATCCTCAATAACCCACAGATTATGCTTTTTTGCGATCTCCATTATCCTGGGCATGTCCGCCATCCACCCGGAAAGATGAACCGCCATTATACCCTTGGTTTTGGGAGTAATAGCCTTCTCTAGTTTATCGCAATCGATATTAAAATCATTGCACACATCCACGAGCACAGGTTTTGCCCCGCCGTTAACGATAGAGGAACAACTTGCTACAAAGGTATGCGCCGGGACCAGAACTTCGTCATCAGGGCTTTTCACCCTATACATAACGGAAAGCATCAGCGCGTCATATCCGGAGTTGACTCCGATAGCATACTTTGTCCCGACAAATTTTGCCAGGTTCTTTTCAAAATCCTTAAGCTGCTGCTGGTTAATGAGGGCGCCGCTTTTCATAACATCAAAATAGGCAGCATCCAGTTCCGTTCTTAAGGTCTCATAAAGCTTGCCTGGGGAAACAAATTTTACTTTTTGAGCAGAAGTCGTTTCAGTCATAACACTCCTAATTATTTACTTTAGCGCGACCGGGGACCAGCGATTTGGCCGCCTTTACAATGTCCGAGCAATGCTTGTAATAAACTTTTTCTAGTGACTGGCTGGCCGGAGCAGGACAATCGGGTAAGGCGAGCCGTACAGGAGGCTTTTTCAACTCAATTCCCGCCTCGGCGACAAGGGCGCATATTTCCGCGGAAACCCCGAAAGAACGCCATCCGCCATCTGCGACCAGCAACCGCCCAGTCTTACGGACCGAACGCAAAATCGTGGCCTTATCTAGCGGTTTGATTGTGCGCAAATCCACGACTTCTGTAGATATCCCTTCCTTCGACAGCTCATCGGCCGCCTTGACGGACTCTCGGGCCAGGTAGGAACAGGAAACAATAGTCAGGTCGGTTCCCCTGCTCCTTATTGCGGCCTTGCCGATGGGGATCTCGTATATCTCGGCAGGGACGGGCTCTTCGTCACGGTATAGCCATCTGTCGTCCATGAACACTACTGGGTTATGGTCCCGTATGGCCGCCACCATTAACCCCTTGGCATCATAGGGTGTGGCCGGCATTACAACCTTAAGGCCGGGAATATGGGCAAAGGTAGCATGCAAAGACTGGGAATGCTGTGCGGCCTGCTCACCACCCCGATTAATAATGCCCCAGATGACCACAGGGACGCTGCCACTACCTCCGCTCATATAATGCCAGTTAGCGGCTTCGTTAATGACCGGGTCCAAGGCATAAAGCATAAAATCCACGCGGGGATGCTCTATTACTGGGCGCATCCCTGCGATAGCCGCGCCTACCGCGGCACCAGTCATAGCATTTTCAGAGACAGGGGTATCGATAACCCGCTTCTCCCCGAATCTCTTTAAAAGCCCCTGAGCGGTATTCCCCACATACCAAGGGCTATGCACGCCTTGCCCTATCAGAAAAACAGATTTGTCCGCCGCCATCGTCTGGTGCAGAGCCTCATTTATTGCCAGGCTATACGACAATCGTCTATTTGCAGACATATTTCTCCAAATCTGCAGGATTGGGGCGGGGACTTCTGCGCGCAAAAGCTATTGCGTCTTGCGCTTCGGCAGCGGCCTTGCGGGTTATTGCGGACAATCTCGCACGAGTGAATATCTTTTTGGATTCCAAATAGTTTTCAAACCGAATAAGCGGATCCTTTTTCCGCCATTTCCTTAATTCCTCAGGAGGCCTGATATCCGTGTGTATCCCCTGTATGGCATCGTCCGGCCCCACATGTCCCCTCAGTCGATAGGTTAAGCATTCCAGGAAGACCGGACCTTTCCCCGCCCTACAGAGGGAAACAGCCTCTTTTGCCGCTTCATAGACAGCAAGAACATCGTTACCGTCTACCCGCCAGGTCCTGATATTGAACGGCTCAGCGATACGGGAAATACACTCGCTATTACGGCATGCCCTTATAGGCATGTGCGTCGCATAAAGGTTGTTTTCACATACGAACATTACCGGCAAATTATTAAGGGACGCGAAATTAAGGCTTTCGTATATAGCCCCCTCCCCTGTAGCCCCGTCTCCGAAGAAAGCTGCAGAAACGCGCCTGTCTCCGCGCACATAGGATGCTAACGCAGAACCTAAAGCCAGAGAGATAGTACCGCCCACGATAGGAGCCGCGCCAAGCATGCCTTTCTCGGGGGCGACAAGGTGCATAGAACCGCCACGCCCTCTGGCGCAGCCGGTTTCACGGCAGAATATCTCCGCCATCATGCCCCTTAGAGACCCGCCCATGGCGATATAGTGCCCGTGGGAACGATGCGTCCCGAAAACATAATCTTTGTTGGTAAAGTTTGCGAGGACGCCAACGGCGGCAGCCTCCTGCCCTGAATAGAGATGGCAAGGAGTGCGAATTTCGCCTTTATTTATGGGTTCCACCAAGCTTTCCTCGCATTCCCTAATGCGTCGCATGGTGAGCAGAAGATCGGAAAGGAATTTTTTTGTATACCCCATCACTATATTTTACAATTTAATAGGGGCACGTGTACGGAACAATGTAATAATAGTATCTAAAATCACGCTTAAATCCACCAAGATATTATGCTCTTTTACATACTTCATCTGCAGACGCAACTTCTCAGGCCGAATAAGTTTGAGATATGCCGCATCCGCATCAGCGATTCCAGAAGATGCAATAATTTCGCCCTCATTGTGAAATTTTATAGAGGCCCAATCTGTAATCCCAGGACGAACGCTCAATATAATCCGCTCTTCCGGGGTATACATATCGACAAACTTTTTAACTTCCGGGCGAGGGCCAACAAAACTCATGTTCCCGAGCAATATGTTTATCAGTTGCGGCAATTCATCTAATTTTAGCCTTCGCATAAACGAGCCAACGCCGGTTATTCGAGCATCGGACTCGTGGGTAGAAGATGCGCCCTTCTTTTCCGCGTCAACTATCATAGTTCGGAACTTAAATATGCGAAACATCTCACCATTTAGGCCGACTCTAGCGCCCCGATAGAAAACCGGCCCTGCTGAAGTAATCTTAATAATCAAGGATATGATAACGCCTATTGGGAAAAGAACCGCCATCCCCAAAAGGGAAAGAAAAATATCGAAAAAGCGTTTTACCATATCTTCTAGGTCTTCTTCCTCAAGACATATACTACCTGACCGACGAGAAATGGGAACAAGGTCGCGACCGGGAAATAGCTGGCAGGCAAATACTTGGACAGGAACCGCCCTATAGGTGGGATAAGAGATCCGTGGGATATCCCAATCAGCTCCGTAGCAGACCCCAGTTTAAATAAGTGTCGAAGACGAGATTTAGTAAGAGCAGAGTAGTGCCTATCTCTTGGTTTAGGAGTCCGCCAGTCTATTAATTGCAAATACCCACCGCAACGACAGACTCGCAACATCTCGGCAGCAATCCGCCCAGCCAAATCCTCATCAGGCAAGGTTGCGAACATTGTTGACTCTGACACAAGGTCAAATTCATTATTCTTAAATGGCATGCAGCTTGCATCTGAACATACAAGCCGGACTTGCGGATAGTATTTCTTAGCCTCCCCCAAGTTTTCCTGCAGGATATCAATTCCAGAGAGATTTTCGGGTCTGTAGCCCAAACGAAACAATTGAAAAAAGTTCCCCCCAGCGCCGCAGCCAACATCAAGGACTTTCGCATCGGGGGGCTCCAATGGGATATTTCTGGCAGCATGCACCACCGATTTCTCATTAGCCAATGTCTGAAACAGAACCTCCGGATTCTTACGTATATTATTTCTGTCAGTTCCAGTCCTGACATAGTAATCTGTGTACCAGGCTCGAGTTTCTCCGCGCAAATCGTTCATGCCTCAATCCTTTTTAAAGGAATTAGCCTTGCCATAGCGACCAGTGACCCAAATCCATACAGGATATGCAAAGACAGGAACAACGGTGGCAGCAGAACCAGATACAGCAGTTCTCGTTCACGACGAGCGATGCCAGAAGAATAAAAGAAAGCCGCGAAAAGATATGCCGCGAGAACCCCAAAGAATAAAATTCTGCAAATTGGGGACACGAAAGACATCCCCCCCGCAATCAAGAGAGCCCCGACAAAGAACAAGGGAACAAGATGCCGCAAGGAAACAGGAATTACTACAGAGTACTTGATAGGATAAACGGACCAAAAGCCATTCACGAAGTTGGCACGGCAGAAACTTCCAAGAGAAGACCTAGCCTTGTAATAACTGACTATTTCAGGAGTGGCGAGTATTTTACCGCCAGCACGCTTAAGTCTTCTATTGAACTCCATATCCTGGGTATGCCGCAGCCTTTCATTAAACATACCGATCCGCGAGAACACTTCTCTTCTATAGCCCGGGCAGCTGGCGGTATCAGTCTCCATCGGCATTGAAAGCCCTGTGCGCATTTTCGAGTTGCCAACTCCGAAAGGCGAAGACAGAACCTGACAAATTGCTCTAGCAATAAGCGTTTCCTCCCGCGGCATGGTTTTAGCAGTGCTTCCGACACAATCATACTCGTCAAAATATTTCTCCGCGACAGAGAAATAGTTAGGAGAATACGTAGTATGAGCTCCTAGTGTAAACACAACCTTCCCACGGGCAGCATTTATTCCGATGTTAAACGATATCGCTGTATTTCTTTGCGGATTATGCAGTATCCGGATATTACTATGTTGAGCGGCATAGCCCGAAATTATCCGTTCCGTTCCGTCAGAACTCGGGCCCAAAACACATAAAATCTCATATGCATCCGCCCCGATATCCTGTTCCATCAAAGAATCAAGACAGGGCCCTATGAACTTTTCCTCGTTAAGGCAGGGAATGATCGCGCTTATCCTCAAAGTTGGAGGGGTGTATTGCATATACAATCAATAGTTATAGAAACCGACCTTGGTTTTCTTCCCGAGTTTACCCTCTTCCACCATTTTAACAAGAGAATCTGCCGGTTTATATTTAGTGTCGTTCAGCGACTTATGAAACTCCTTCAGGATCTCAAGAGTAACATCATTGCCTATATAATCCGACAGTTCAAGCGGCCCCATAGGCACATTTGTCCCGAAACGCATGGCCTCATCTATGCTTTGCGCGGGCAACCCGGATTCTTCCTGAAAAGCCACCGCGGCATTGATATAGATGAACAGGAGACGGTTAACTATATAACCCTGAATAGGGGGAATTTCGATAACTTTCTTATCAGATAAAGTCTTCAAAAACTTATAGACAGCGGCATACAGGTTTTTATTCTCCGGGTCAAGAAATGCGACCTCTACAAGTTTCATTTTGGTTGGAGGATTAAAAAAATGAATCCCGACAAACCTGTCTTTGTCAAAATAGGTCGAAAGAGTTTGAAGGGACAAGCTTGAAGTCGTAGACGCCAGAATCGCGTCTTTAGCCATATGACCGGCCAACTCCGAATAGAGTTTCTTCTTTACAGAATAGTCCTCTTTTGAAGCATCAACAACCATCCAGCATTTCGACAAATCTTTATATTCGGAGGTAAAAAGGACACGACCTTTTACGCGTTCCAGCACTTCCATACTGACTTTTTCATATTTCACTTTCTTATCCAAATTAACCGAAAGCTGATGCCGTTTAGCCTCCCCATTCCGCCAGTTGTATGCGACGACATCATAGCCTTCAAGCGCGAGATACTCAACAAGCTTCAGGCCAATCACTCCCAACCCTACAACGCCCACGGTTGAATTTTGCATTACTTATTTTCTCCCCGCCCGATCAATCTGGCCGGATTACCGACCACCGTGGAACCTTCCTCCACGTCTTTCAGCACAACAGCCCCCATACCTATTACCGCTCTGTCCCCAATCGTTTTCTGGTTCAGGACAGAAGCAGATGGCGCGACCCAGACATTTTTCCCGATAACTACGCTGCCAGCAACCATCGCATTCGCGATAACCAAGCTGTTTTCCCCCACTTCGACCCCATGCGCTATATGAACCAAATTATCTATCTTTGAGTTCTTCCTCAATATCGTCGAACCAATAACGGCCCTATCCACAGCCGTATTGTTCCCTATCTCAACAAAATCTTCAACGACAACGTTTCCGATATGAGGCAAAAGCGCATACTTACCGGATGAGTCCTTCTCATACCCAAACCCAACCCCGCCTATTGTGCAATTAGCCCCGATTACCACATGTTCACCAAGATGTGTACGCCGTTTAAGTACCGTGTTATGCCCGATAACGCAATCTTTCCCGATTGTGACATCCCGCTCTATGACAACATTGGCCCCGAGCATTGCGGAAGGATGAATCTTAGCAGTGGAATGAATAACAGCAGTGGGAGAAACACCCTCTATTTCACAAGGCTCGCTAAAAAACTTACTCAAAATCTCTTGAAAAGCCATCCTGGGGTTCGGGACCAGTATATGCACACGTCCAGGAACAAGATACACATCGGGCAAAGTGTTACTACATAAAACCACCCCGCGATTTATGGTCCTAAGCTTATCCCAGTTACGTTCCGTACACCAGAAAAGCAGAGAAGGGTCTTCGTTCGTTTCAGGCAGTGATATAACCCTGCGCACCTCTTGCATGGGGCTCCCGACAAGGCGAGCATCACTTAACGCGGCTGCGATTTCTCCGGAGGTTATAGCTTTTTCCATTAGTCAATTACCCACCGCACAACATCAAAAGTCTCCGCATATCGTGCACCTATCTGGACCCCCCTTGAGTGGGCCAAAGCCCGGATATACTCCTTATCCGAATAATTCCGATGTTCCTGCGACTTATATTTTGAAAGAGCGGCCAACTTAAGGTTCAGATGTTTTTCGTCAAAACGGATAAAGACCGAAGATGTGAAGGTCAAGTTATTCCAGGGGATCTCATAACAGAGAATGGTCGAGAACTTAAAAGCTCTAATACCCTCATGCGCGATAGTTTGATGATCCTGATGGATGTCGTTCGAGGATGGCATAAATATCAGGTCCGGGGCTATCTCTTTTTTAAGCCGGATCAAGTCTTCCAATATTGCCTGCCTTTTTTGCGGGAAATTCCGCACGTCATAATTGAAAAGAAAGAGGTTATCCTTTTTAACCCCCAATGCCAGATTGGCGTCCTTGAATTCAGAAATTAAAATATCCTTGGGCAAATGGTCAGGGACGGACTGCTCGCAAGAAGAAAAAGCAGCGCAAAACACTTCGCTCTTTTCCTCCAAAAAGCGCGCTATGCTGCCGCCGCAACCGAATTCCCCGTCATCCGTATGAGGCGCCAAAACCAGAACCCGTTTAGGCAAAAATTTGGACATGAGGCCAAGTCACTCCTTTCCCATCATCAGATATTTTGCAAAATAAAACCGAATGACACCGAAATCCCAATGGCATTATTTAAAGGAGTCGTAGTTCTTTTCACCCTTAGCCAATGCCGGTGGCAGCGGTTTCTCCTCGTCAAGGTCAAGACACCGGACAATCCCAGGAGAGGTTTCCTTATAGCGGAATCCGCTTTCAGGGCACACCATGACCCCATCCAGCCCAGGTTTCAGCAAATGGCCGTGCCTGCTCATCCAACCTCGCTGTCCCCCGGGGACACCCACTATAAGCGCGTAATCAGGCACATCGCGAGATACAACAGCCCCGGCAGCGATAAATGAGTATCTCCCGATAGTAGTGCCACAGACAAGTGTTGAGTTCGCCCCTATAGTAGCACCACGGCGGATCAAGGTCTTCTCATAAAGGGAATGCCGATTAACCTGAGACCGCGGGTTTGTAACATTAGTAAGCACGCAAGACGGCCCCAGGAAAACATCGTCCTCAATTACAGCCCCAGTATAAATAGAGACGTTGTTTTGGATCTTAACATTATCCCCAATGACAACGTCCCCAGCGACCTGACAGTTCTGCCCTAAGACACAATTGCGCCCTATCTTCGCCCCCTGCAGTATATGAGAGAAATGCCAAATTTTAGTGCCGGGACCGATTTCACAAGGAGTGTCCACATATACACTCTCATGAACTTTAACTTCTTTCCGCAACCACTCCGGGTCAAACATATAACACTTCCTTGAAGTAGAGATTAAGGACAAAGACTCACGCCAGTTCAGCGCCGGCCTGGCGGATATCGTGCGCGATCTGGATGCTGGTACGGCAATCGTTTATTCCAAAGCCTTTGCCGGACAATATCTGCCGGTAACTCTCGGTATGCAGATCGGTAAACCCTTCCGAGAACTCCACCTCACGGCCATCCATCGACAAAGATCTAAAGGAAGATACCTGTTTGGTCCCAGACGGGGCTTTCGGCAAATCGTTTCGATCTATTGAAAGAGTCCAGGTCACATCAGCCTTTTCCAACCTCAGGAACCCTGAAGCTTTTTTGGGGGTAGAAACGCCAACTTCCACTTTATTTGGAGCGCCAAAGATCCACGACAACATATCAAAAAAATGTATGCCGATATTAGTGGCCAACCCCCCCGACTTATCGAGGACCCCTTTCCAGGAATACAAATACCACTTACCACGCGGAGTTATGTATGTCAGGTTAATTTTATGTCTGCCACGGCCCTTATGCGCCCTGATTTCATTCCTCAGGGACTGAATTACAGGATGGAGGCGTAACTGTAGGACAGTATAGATACGACGGCCAGTCTCTTTTTCCATATTAGAGAGCGCGTCAAGATTCCAGGGGTTCAAGACCAACGGTTTCTCACATATGGCATCCGCCCCAACGCGCAAGGCGAACCGGACATGCGCATCATGCAGGTAATTCGGGGAGCAAATGCTTACATAATCCAGATGCATCCCCCGCTCATGGCGCATCTTCTCTATGTGCCTGTCAAAACGCTCAAACTCAGTAAAAAAATCCGCATCCGGATGATAAGAATCTATCGTACCGACAGAATCACTCGGGTCAAAAGCCGCGACAAGGGTGTTCCCAGTATCTCGAATTGCTCGCATATGCCGTGGAGCAATATATCCAGCTGCGCCAATAAGGGCAAACTTTTTCTGTTTATCTGACATAGACGTAATTTATCCCCCAAAAGCAGTACAGCTCACTTATATTATATCAAATGAGTCTCGTCGTAAAACTGTAATCACTGCGACACGCAAGGGGACAATAACTTTTTTCAAATTAGAGTGACATCAATATACCGTTCCATGTTTTACACAACCAGTGTCAAGCCTTAGATTGTGCTGCATTCTCAAGAACACTTAAGACTTTGGGGATTAGAGTTGCGTAGCCGAAAGCAGAATGAGCCAAATCCGCCCCATTGGAGCGTCGGTTCAGGGAAATTATCTCTGCCAAAGCCGCGCCCAATTTTTTTGAGTCCCTGGGAACTATTTTCGACGGAGAGACTCCCAACAGCCTTTCTCTAACATCGCCCACGTCAACACTTACCACTGGAAGGCCGCAAGATATCGCTTCCTGAACCACAGTAGGACTACCTTCATAGTCACTTGTCAACAGCAGGACATCAGCGGCATTATGATACACCGGCATAAGATCAGGATCAACATCCCCAAATAGTTTCAGCAACTCAATATCAGGAACTATTTTTTTTGCTTCGGAAACCGCCATTTCCGCCAAATCAAGCCGCTTTACTTTGGGGGCACGTCCAACATTAAACAAGACCACCTTGCGATTCCTGTCCCACCCAAGCATATTGCGGGCCGCTACTTTAGGGACAGGTGAGAATTTTTTTGTATCAACTCCAGTAGGTATTACGGCAACTCTATCACCCGCCAGCCATAAACGCCCCGCGAGTTCCCCACTGACGCAGATTATCCGACTGGCGAATAGCGAAGAGAGTTGGGAAAGAAATCGGCTGGCAAAAGCCCGCAAAAAGCATGCGTCTGGATCCGGGTTCAAGTCGCTTCCCCTATAGGTTATTACTATCGGTCGGGTTGTGGCACAAACAACAAGGAATGCAGTCATTGTACCGTAATGGCAATGGATAACATCTGGAGCAAAGGCTCTTATTTCCCTGCGGAGGCGCCGCAACTCCTTTATAACACCCCAGAAAGAAGTACGTGAGCGCATAAAAAACCTAAAAACCGGATTGCCAAAAGCCTCAATAGCATCAGCCTGGCACCTGGCAAAAATCATTTCAGCCCCCTTACCACTCCCTGGGATTACGAAGAATATTTTCATAGCAAAATCATGCGCCACATTGCGGACTCCGACTCCGAGAAAAGTTTGCAACAATTACTCCCTGGCAAATAGGCCCAAAAGCAGGTATTTAGGATACACAATATATTTATAGTACAGCCTGGCACCCATTACCCCCATGACGATTCCCTTAATTTTGCCACGAAAAAAACCTGTTACCAAAGCACTCGTGCTAAATTTGCCAGAATGCATATATTTGCATATCTCAAGTTCTAATGAGACTAAAAATTCATGCTTCCCGCAGTTGGAAGTCCCTCCCATTCTAAAAACAGAGAGAATTTTCTCCACATACTTTACATACAGCATGTTTTTTTTACGAAGAGTTTCCCAGAAGTCATAATCACCGGCAAATCTAAAAGCTTGATTATACGGGATTTTTTTATACAGATTGGATGATATCAGTGTACCTTGATGAGAAGGGTTACCACTACCAAGCCCTTTTCCCTTGGGAGGGTAGATCCACTCCGGGAACACCTCGTTGTCTACAGCAGATATCATTTGAGCCAATATCAGATTCGGTCGTGTGCCATCAGCCAAAGCAACGCGAAAGACCTCAGAGACAGAATCTTTAGAATATAGGTAGTCGTCAGAATTAAGAAAAAGCGCATAATCACCGGAAGCGATAGATGCGCCTTTATTCATTGCGTCATATATCCCTGTATCCGGCTCACTTTTCCAATAGTCCAGCTTGTCTGAGTATTTACAAACAATATCAAGTGTTGAATCAGTGGAAGCGCCATCAACGACAATAAACTCGATATTCTCGTACGTCTGGTCTAAAACACTTTTTATCGCCTGCTCCAGATATTTCCCGCTATTATACGTAGCGGTTATGACACTAAGGATAGGTTTCCCTTTAATGTATTGCTTACCGCTGCCGAGTGTAATCAATCCGCCCTCAACCATGTTACTCATAGGCTCCCGTTCCGACACTGTTCAATAATATCCTGGTTATGCTAGTCCGTTTCCCCCAGTATTTCCTCATAAAGGAGTTTGTATTGCTGTGCCACTTTGGTAATTTCAAATTTTTCCAAAATCAGCTGTCTCGCATTCTCTCTAAGGGGAACTGAGTCATAGTTATCCAAAAGCCACTCAATACCTTGAGCAAAAGCCATTCCCCCTCCTTTATGGTCAACAAGGTACCCGTTCTGCTTATGGCAAATCATATCCCCATTTCCACCAAGATCAAAAGCTACGACTGGAGTACCGCATGATAAGGACTCCATCACCACGTTTGATAAATTTTCCTGCAAAGATGGAAGCATAACTATATCTGCTGCGGCATATGCCATCCGAAGCGAAATATCATCAAACAGTTTCCCCAGAAAGTTAACCCTATGCCCCCCCATGCGTTGCCCAGGAACGCCGCTAGCTCCAAGGATAACGACCTCGATATCCGGGCGAGCAATCTTTTCAAGCGCTTTGGGCAAAACGTCAAAGCCTTTTAAATAATCGCCTATACTGTCCGCGCCACAGAGCACAAGTTTTTTGTCCAGAGGCAACCCCAGCATTGTTCTGGCCATTTGAGAGGAGAAGGGAGAAAAGACATAGGTATCGATAGGATTTGGGAGATTCACTATTTTTCTATCACGCAGTAAAGTGCTTTGTGCGGCACATTTAGATAGCCACCGACTTAAGCCTACTACCGTAAGGCGGGGAATATTCTTATAGACATTTCGTTTAACCCGGAATAAATACCGGCTCAAATCGTTTGAGCAACTCGAACCAAGAGCCGGACAGCGGGAGCATTCATTTTCATATTTCCCACATCCATTATCGTAATGGCATCCCCCAGTAAAAGCCCACATATCATGCAGAGTCCAAACTATAGGCCGATTAATCTTCGCGATATCGCTTACGGAGAGCATTCCCGCTGCAACCCAATGAAGGTGAACGATATCCGGATTGAGAATATTTACGGCGTCGGGAATACCCGAGAAAGGAACGCATGCCGGGGAAAAAGGGATTTGAATACGCTGGCTATACATTTTAATCAACAAACTATCCAGCCTTGGGCGCAATTCTGAAGTTATTGATCCCATTCTGCGTACTGGGAGAACAACAGACTTATCGTCACTGTACTTATTCTGCACCAGCATTTTAGAGTCAATACCTATAGCCTGCAACCCCTTGTGAAGTCTGTTGGCTGCGCGTGCTGCCCCGCCGCGGATATCATTCGAGTTAACGATCAGTATCTTCATTTTGCAAATCGAATATCCAGAATTTGTTTACAAATAAGTTATCGGAACAAACGACTAAGCTCGTTGGAATAAACCGAGTTGCGTGTTGCCACCAAGTCCCAGTTAATCGCAAATGCGGGAGAGTTGGCATGGATCATATCACAAGTCGCAGACTGCACCTGCAGGTTAAAATATCGCTTCCGATAAAATCCTTCAGAATCTATATCCCTAAGGAATCCGGAAATCTTCCCACTCTGAGGCTGGGTATAATCCAGGACATAGTTTCTGCCGCTTAAAGCTGTCTGAAAAACTACAGAGTGGAAGCGCATCCCGACATTAAAGGACGCATTCCTATAAACGCGCATTGTTTCCTCCAATGTCAAATTCTGATTTTGCGCCCTAATATTAGATTTAGCAGAGGCAAAAGCGACTTGATTTAGGAAAGCCCTATCATCGTTGCCACTATGGAAATAATGCATCGGAAGCAGAAGGATTTCACGGTCAAAAAACCGTTCTGCCAAGGAATCAACAAATTTGAACAATGAAGAGTTTACATAAATTTCCCGATCACAATAGTTAGATGGGAACTCCCGCAGATTCACACAAACATAATTGCCCTGACATACAGGATTAGCCCTAGCCCACCACATGAGACACTCCATAGATGGGTCAAAGGCAACAAGAATCTTTTCTGCGTTTGGGGACTCACCATGTTCAGAGAATATCGAGTTCAATGTCTGCTTTGAGACAGAATCCCGCAAAATGGTCAAGTCACTGTTTTTAACGATTTCAATCACCGACCTTGCATATAGGGCAGAAGATAACGGGCCCACACCACACCCAAGAACTGCAGTCCGTTTGCCTGTTTTTTTTGCTTTTTTAAACGCATATTCGACCAAGAACAACTCATCGATGTCCATCAACGGGCCGCCGGCCATTACGACCAAATCCGACTTCGCAATAGCTTCATCCACAGAAGAAGGCCGTTTGGAATTAAAAATTGAGAGACGGATATTGCACCCCGTTATATCTCGCCACAAGGAAGCGTCCTCCTGCGCGGTTCTTTCGGAAAAAAAAGGATACAAGCTGCCCAAACAGACATCAAGATCAGAAAAAGCCTTTGCGAGGAAAGAGAATATGCCTGTCAAAATCGCCCTGTCGCCAATAGTTTCCGTACCATACCAACCGAGAACGACGATTCTCATATCAATCCTAGCCTACACTTTAAGTAATATATTTTCATTGAGAACCTGTTTCTCAGTATTTCAGCAAAGAAAATAGCTAGGTTCTTCAATTGGGGAACCCCGCCATAATCGTGGATACAATTGTCACACTTTTCCGTCAGAATTCTTTCTCGATGTGAGAGGTTTTTATCAGAAAAGAACACATCCCGACCAGTGGAATGCCGCAAGCCCCCGAGCTTGTCGCTTGCGACAGCACAGTAATAAAGATCCCCACGCGCATCCATTGTAACGCCTTCATTCTGCCATGCACACCCCATCAAACGCCTTGGGGAAGATGAGTTCATCCAATAAAATATTGAAAAATACTTAAACTTATCATAAAAATTCCTCGCCTCAAAGAATTTAAAGTGGACAAACTCTTTAGCGGCCTGACGCATTTTCGGATTGCAGAGAACACTATATACCTCTGGCATCTTATCACTGCCAATCCGCTGATTCTCAACTCCGAGACGATAGGTTATTTCATACCCCTTTATCTTCGCAAAAGCATCGAGTTCCAACAAACCATCAACATTCTGCTGAACAATAGTACATGCCACATCAAAACTGTCGCAATATCGTGCTTTTTGCGAGAGAATAGCGTCAACAGTGGCAATTGTCCGCTCAAAAGCTTTCGGAGAGTTCCTCACCCTGTCATGGACCAGACCAACCCCGTCAAGAGATATCGCAACGTGAAATCCGACACCTTTAGCACGGCAAAGCGAATGTATCTCCTCGAGCGAATTCAAAAAATGGTGCTGCAAAAAACCATTAGAAATAACATTAAGAGATTTCAATTTGGGCAACGCAAGAATTTTCTCAACATACCTAGGAAGATTGACGATCAAGGATGGCTCACCACCATTTACGCCCACCCCAACAACTTCCCTAAAGATATCATCCTTTATAAACCGCCCGAACTCTTCCACACTCATCTCATCGGAGTGGTCCTTACGCCAAATATCACACATCCTACATTTCGAATTACATCTATAGGTCAGCGGCAACTGAAGGACTTTCGGATATTTGTGAGAGGTTCCGTTCACCCGAGTGACAGCCGAAATCAGTACAAACCGTGCGGCTCGAAGAATTTGGTGCAACCGCACATGTTTTCGAATTAGTTCTCGCAAGGAATTCATAACTTTAGACTGATTGGATTTACAAATGCAAATGTCTTCAATTTCAATTGTCCCCAAAGCTCCCTGTCAAATAAATCATAAGCATAATTGGCCCCGAACAAGGATATCAAGGAGGCAATTGCTGCCCCGCGAATACCATATGCACGAATAAGAACATAATTTAGTGGGACACTAATAATGGCTCCAAAAGCCACCCTGTACAAGTTTTTGCGCGTCAGGTTTTCAGCAATCAAATATTTCCCAAAAGCAGCGCTGAGAAAAACAAATACCCCCCCCCAAATGTAAATCTTTAGAACACCTGCGGCTTGGACAAAAGCAATCCCATAAAGAGATTTTATCACCCACTCCGAAGCAAGAGACACAGGCAAAGCAATAAATAAGGCCAGCCACACCATGAGTGAATAAAGCCGTTGCAAGCGCCTTGCGTATAAGTCAGAACTGCTCTTTTTTGCGTTAATAATCGCCGGAAAAAGGGAAGTAGTAATAATTCCAGGCAGAAAATACCATATTTCCGACAATTTTACAGCGGCAGAATATAGCCCCAGTTCAGACGCTCCCAGCATTTCCTTAATCATTATCTGATCAATGCGCAAATATACCATCACAGTCAACCCGGAAAAAACAAGTGGCCAAGAATCAGCCAGCATTTCCTTGGCAGTTTTAAGGTCGAAATGAGCGAAGAATAATCCGAAGCGCTGGCTACGATATGCAACAAAAAGGGACACCGACAGCAACACACAATCCACCAGCATAACGAGAACAAACCAGATTAGAGTGGCATTCAGAAAGACCAGAAACAACTTAACGATTGATGACAATAGCAGTTGAGACATCTTACAAATTGACACATATTTTGAAAGGACTTTTGACTGGAAATAAAAATCAACAACTTGGAATGACTGAAAAATTAACCCGCTGGCAATAATGAATATGTAAAGGTTAGTGGCGTGGTCATTAGAGGTGAATTGTATTGCTATAGCAATTACCCCCAACATAATGAATGACCCGGTTAGTTTTAACCAAAAAGCCGTACCAAGATAAAGATCCCTTTTTTCAGGGAATGCAACGAGATTCCTTACAACAATACCTTCCAATCCTAAATCAGAGATAGCCCCAAAAAGCCCCGCAAAAGAAATCGCATAGCTAAGCCCCCCGAACTGCGAAGGGCCCAAATATCTCGCAACATAGACCCCGACCAGCAATCCAGCGACAAGCCGAAGAGTGTTTTCCGCAAAAAGCCAAGACATATTCGAGAAATACCTGCGAAAGCCGCTATGTCCAGACAGTTGCTTTAAAACATCACTAAGCTTTGGCATAATATTACAATTGGCAATCAACCTCACTTAATGCGATAACCTCTTTTGGGGCGACATCTGCTGATAAATTTCATCCATCTTCATCATTTCTGAATAATAATTATTTTTAGTCTCAATTGTTTTTCTACCAGCTATCGCGATTTGATCCCGGCGTTCCCTGTTCTCGAGCAAGAAAATTATTTTTTCAGCCAATAGGCCAGGTCTCCTCACTGGAAAAAGCATCCCATTCTGGCCATCAATGACCCATCTTCCGTTCTCTCCGGAATCAGTTACAACCACAGGAATTGATGTAGACATAGCTTCAGCTGTACTTGCGGCAATACCAGCATCAGATAGTGACGTTGAGACATACACATCAGAGGCTCTTAAATAATCTGGGAGTGCCGCATGGAGATATCGACCTATAAATCTAACTTGCGAATTTACGCCAAGAGTATCGACAAGTACACGCAGATATCTCTCCTGAGATCCTGCCCCCGCAATAATAAACTTAACCTCGGGAATCTTCGCCAGCACTGCGGGGATTGCCATTATCAATGTTTCAATGTCATAAATGGGCTCAAGGCTCCTCAAACTAATAACCGTCGGAGCACCATCAGCCCCCCATAACCTAAGCAACTCCGTAGCCTTTTCTCCAGGGCAAAACTTATCCGGCTCAACCCCAAAATAGACTAGCCGTATCTTATCTGCGCTAATCCCCAAATCAGCTATTGCATCGACCATGTGGAAAGCGTCACATGTAATCAAGTCAGCCTTGCGAAGGACATATTTAACAAACGGACGTTTCAGGAAGGATTTGCCGGCGATTAAGACATCAGACCCCCAAGCAGTAGCTACCAACGGATGAAAATCCGCCAGCGCAGATATCAATCCATATGTTCCAACCGAGTGGACATGAAACAAATCAGGAGAGATACTGGATAATATTCTTCTAAGTTGAAACACCTGTCTAACCAATATCAAGGGATTTGATGAAAGAGGCCCTATCTCATAAAAGTCTATCCCCTCAGGTATTATTTCTTCTGAAGGGCGCAATGAAATCCAAGATATGAGATGTCCTTGCTTATGAAAGTATTTGATCCATCGATGACTATGCAAAGAGTCGGCACCAGCGAAAAAACAGATTCTCATGTTACTTCCTTATATTTGCTCATCTGAACCAGAAGACCGGACGGCATAATACAGAAATAGAATAAAATCAGGTCAAGATTTGTCCCAATAAACGTCGAAACAAAGACTAACAACAAAGTGAATAAAAGCACTTTTCTAAATTTAAGATTTGAGTGTTTTGTATTAACGAATATTTCGCATGCTGTAAAAAAGAAAGAAGCTATTAAAAACACTATACCGATTACCCCAGTTCCGCCGAGAAAGGATGGAAATGTTGAAACCCTGACAATTTCAATGCTCCCCACGCGCAGGCCATGGTCGAGCAAAGTTTCCACATAGTGTGGAATCATAGTGAAGCGTTCTGTATAGAATCCAGTTCCGAACAGGAGTGACCACGCCCCCCCCCCGATCATTCGCAGCGCAGCCAGAACCGCCAATTTCCTGTCAGCGTCGGAGGCCTGCATCCCTGCGCCAGAAATAAATAATGTCGTGAACAGGTTTTCAATCTCGAAAAAGAAATTCTGTCCAGGGAACGCAATCAGGTAGATTGCAAAAAACGAAACAATAAAAACAATGGCGATAACTAATGTTCTAAGAATACCGAGTTCACGAGATGAAATGACCAAAAAACCGATAATAGCCAATAGTGATATTCGCGAGTCGTAATAAAATGATGCACCCACAGCGACAAGCAACGAAAGCCAAGACAGTATTCTTGGATTAATTTTTACAATTGGAAATGGAATCAAATCTTGGTTTTTCCGATTCATGCCAGAATAAATAGCTGGAATAAGGGTAAAAACAGGGAACATCGCAACCGTACTACCAGACCACTCATAACCTTGCACATCAAACCGATTGATTCCGTTTAAAAGCTCACTAGAGATGCCATGCAAAAGGTAAAGGATAAAGTAAGCGGTTGTACTAACAAGAACGAGATTAATTGTTTGGGCTGGCACTGGGAAAGAAATAAAACCGCTTGATGCTAAATATGTAAAAACAGCCAACATCAAAAAAAACACAATAAAACGTATCATCCTTGGATCTTCTAAAAAAATCAACCCGCGAAAACTTTGGAACACCATGTACAACATAAATAAAAAAAACACCCAAAAATGAATCTTTGACAACATTGTTGGATTCTGCGTCGCCAAGGATTGATTCCATGGACGTACAGAGAGGAATATGAAAACCCCCAAAATTATACAGGCAACGAGGTATTCATCAACAAGGGCATACCCGTTGAGCATTATACCTGTCCCCAATACGACCAACACAATAAAAAGGCTACCAATCAATTTCGGCCGCAAGCAAGCTGTCAGAACTGCCCCAATCCCCGCAATTCCGAATGAAGAAATCAGTGCGGGATATACGGCGCTCATAAGTTGGATTCCCGGGAGAAGAAAATCATCCGCGAATATTTTTAATTTTAGCTACTATCTGTGGAATATAAAATTCTTTTACCAGCAAAGAAAAGTCAAGATGTGCGTCTATTATTTCTTTATTTCGTCCCGTATACATCGCAGCTTTAAGGTTGCACAGATACCCGCTCACAAACACCCAGATTATCGAGAATGGGAAGACAAAAACGAGAGTATTCAAAACAATCTTTCGTTTTGATGGTTTAAATTTACTTTTAGGATTTTCCGCAGGCTCAACAATCTGAATTAGGGCAGCATCCCTAGACTCGTCAAGTTTTGCGGCGCTATACTGCTTTAAAAATATTTCATACAGCGACTCTCGATATTTAAACTCTCGCATTCGCCTAAGATACTCGGTACCCATGGAGCTCAACTTCCCCACTGTAAAACCCGGAACATCTCCTGCAGTGGCCTTGGACTCAACTTTTCCGAGCTCTTGTCTCAACGCCTGAACTTCGTCCTGAAGCCGTATAAAATCAGGATTTTCAGAAGTAGCATAAGTGCGCATTACCCGAAGTTGAACTTCCTTAGCCGATATTTTTGCGCGCATATCTGCCACAGACTCTGCTACAGCTTTAGTCTCCTCATCAATTTTAATAGTACCGGTCCGCTGTTGAAAAGATTTAAGTGCATCCTCTGATACAACAAGCGCCTCTTTTGCGTTTTTCAACTGTTCTTCAAAAAACAACCGGCGTTGCCCGGCTTCGGTCACAGCAAGACTATTGTTCAAATTCTGAAGTCCCCCAACATATGCATTTGCGATTTCTGCCGCCTTACTCGGAACGCGATGAACAAATCCGATTGTTAGAATTCCGCTTTTCCTGTCGTCATTAACTGCAAGATTCTCTAGGAGAATCTGTCTTAAACGCTCCCGGGATTGAGTTTTGTATACAGAAAAAAGGTCACACTTATCAATAATATAATCGGAGACCTTATGCGTTTTCAACAATGCAACATACAAGTCATTAGAACTCTTCATACCAAAAGCAGAGGAAGAAACCCCCATGCCGGCAATTTGTGAAGCCATCAAAGACGCCATTGAGGAATTCCCCGTCTGCGGGGGAAGAATTTTTGTTTCAGCAAGATATGTGGGCGGAATTAAGAATGATACTATCCCCGCGACAAACACCGCCACCAAGGTTGTCTTGATAATAAACTCCTTATGCTTCAAGACGACCACAATATATTCCAAAATATTAATCGTATCTTCCTGCGATTGAGTTTTATTCTCTTGCATATTTCACCTTAAAAAACTTTTATTACTACGCCAGCGGTAAGAGCGACATTGACCAGTATCTGTGTTATGTCTCGAATCTCGCGCAGCCAGGCTATGCGGTCGAAGCGCTCGGGGACAACCACTGTGTCGCCGGGCTCGATATTGGTGCTGAAGAACAGCATCTTCTTGGCCTTGCGGGCGCTACCGTCGGCTTTAAGAACGAAGGTCTTGCCGGGCTTGGAGTAGTCGGCATAGCCGCCGGCCATACCCACGTAGCTCTTATAACAGCTGCTTGAATAGACATAACTGCCCTGGGCCATTACGGCGCCGGCGACGTTGACTACGCTGGATTTGGCAGGAATAGTTATACTATCGTTCTCTTCCATTTCTATGTCGTAGTCGGAACCTTTAAGACTCCGGACGCTTTTAAGTTTTATATATACGCGGCCCTGGGCTTTAAGCGTTTTAAGTGTCTCAACAAATTTCTGGCGGGCTTCCATCTCCGTCTTGTTAGCGGCGGTTTCTTCCGCGGAAAGAGAAGTCTGCATCTTGGCGGAGCCTTCCACCAAGAGTTGTTTCTCCATGCGCTGGGCTATCTCCTCCAGGTTCTTCTGCTGCTGCACGCGGGCGCTTTCGCGGATAAAGAGGACGCCGCGGGGGAAGGCCTTGTCGGTGAATCCGCCGGCGCGCTCCAGCACGGAGGAAAGTTTCTCCCCCTTCTTTACCGGGTACACGCCGGGGTATTTAACCTCGCCGGCAATCTTAACCATGGTGTAGAGCTTCCAGTCGGGGATCTGGCGCACCATTATGTGGTCGTTGGGCTGCAGCAGCAGGGGCTTGGTGTCTATGCCGTTGCGGATGCCGGTAAGGTCCACGTTAAAGCGCTGGTTCTGCACG
>Ga0209212_1002754_pt1 | contig 24340 bp, 28 predicted proteins | sample RifGroC2_FD_183996 | JGI IMG/M metagenome (GOLD analysis project Ga0209212, IMG submission 183996) | Groundwater microbial communities from Rifle, Colorado, USA - Groundwater C2 (SPAdes) (version 2) | ecosystem: Environmental > Aquatic > Deep subsurface > Groundwater | place: Rifle, Colorado... | reverse complement strand
CGGCCTTATCATGCACGAGGACCTTTACGCCGCCTCTACGACCACGGTCTCCGCCGGCCGGCGCGGAACTTCAACCGTAACCCGCACGGACGCTTTTAAACTCGATCAGACGGATTACGGCGTAAGCGCGGCCGTGAAACTTTACGGGGTGCGCGCCAGCGGCCGGTTTACCAAAACCGCCTACAGCGAGGATATAAGCCTGGATTCTCGCGGGTTGCCGCTGGACATCGGCGGCATAGGCACCAGCGGCTTCCCGGACACGGCCGTGTCCGCCCGGCTGCGTATTCCCGGCCTGCCTGTGGTGCCCGAAGCGGGCTACACCCGCACCGATTACCTGCTGGACCAGCCTTCGTCCGAAAGCTTCACCCTGGGCCTGTCGGTAGAAGCCGGCCCGGCCGGAATCTCGGCGGGCTGGGAGAATTTTAATCCCGGCGGCGGCGCCGGGCGAAACGACTACTGGTCGCTGGGCCTCAGCCTGTCCTTCTAGCCTGTTCCCCGTGGCGGGCCATGCCCCGCCCCGGGGATACTTTTTGCCCTGCCATCATACTATCTTATAGAATAGTATGAATATGAAAAATAACTCGCTCGACCGCTTTACCGTCTGTCTGGAAAAAGGCCTGCTGGCCCGCCTCGACGAGATCTCCGCGGAGCGCGGCTACCCCAGCCGCTCGCAGGCCATGGCCGACTTCATACGCCGGGCGATAGTCAAAAAGGACTGGCGAGGCGGCCGCGACTGCGCGGCCACGGTTTCCATGGTCTATGACCCCGCCGACCCGCGCCCTGGGCGGGGCCTGGAAAAACTCCTGAGCGCTAACGCCAGGAGCGTCCTGTCTTCGCAGATGCACCAGCTGCGCGGCGGCCGCACCCTCTGCACCGTCACCCTGAGCGGCCGCCCCGCCGAACTGCAGCGCCTGGCCGACGCCGTCCGCGCCCTGAAGGGCGTCACGCACGGCTCCTTCTCCATAGTGGCCCCGGTATAAAGGCAGGCCATGAAGATAGCCGCCGCGCTGCTGGCCCTCTCGCTTTGCCCTGCCGTTAAGGCGGCCGAGATAGAAATTACCGTTGTCACGCCGGCCAGGACGGCGCGCGCCATCGGCGACGTGCCCGGCGCCGTGGAGGTGATCACCGGCGAGCAGCTGCAAAGCGCTCCCGGGGCCGCGCTGAACGATAAACTGGCCGCCCTGATTCCGGGCGCGGCCACAAACAGGGCCAACGGGATATATTCATATACTTCGGTGCTGACGCTGCGCGGCCTGCCCGCTAACGAGCAGGGGCGCACGCTGATCCTGCTCGACGGCGCGCCGGTGAATACCAGCGCCACCGGGGCCGCCAACTGGAACCGGCTGGGGCTGGAGACCGTGGAGCGCGTGGAGGTGCTCAAGGGGCCGGCGTCGGCTATCTACGGATCCAACGCCGCGGCGGGCGTGATCAACATCATCACTAAAAAAACCGGGCCCGGCTGGCGGCTGGGCTCCGCTTACGGCACCTACAACACCTTCCGCGCCAACGCCGGGGCCGGCGTGAAAATTAAGGGACTTTCGCTGTCGGCAGACGGGCGCTACCTGGCCAGCGACGGCTACAATTCTACGCCGGACTATTCTCCCGACCGGCCCTACTCCGCCAATAAATATGTCAGGGAGAAGAACGCGGCGGTCAAAGCATCGCTGGAGCTGGGGAGCGGCACCGCCGAGGCGGAATACTCCCGGACCGAAGGCCTGCGCGGCGAGGGCTACAAGATAAGGACCAACGGCAACAGCCGCCGGTATACAACGGATTCGGCCCGCGCCGCCTGGCGGGGCGGCAATGGGGAGGCTTCCTGGCTGGCGCAGGCCTATTACCAGCTCGAGGATTACGAGCGGCAGAGCGAATCCGTGAAGAGCGGCTATACCAGGGCGGATACGGCCGCCCTGCGCGAGGACGCCGGCGGCCAGGCCGCGGTTTCGCTGCCCTTGGCCGGCCTGACCGCCACGCTGGGGGCCGATTATAAACTGGGGTCGGTGGACGCCACCGACGCCTACACGGCCCCGACGGTATACGAGGCCAGGAACCGCGGGCGCTCCAGCCAGTACGCGCCCTACGCTCAGGCCGAGAAACAGTATTACGGCGGCCGACTTAAGCTGCTGGCGGCCCTGCGCTACGACAACGCCGTTTACTTCGGCGGCTATTTCTATAACCCGTCCAACGCCGCCTACAGCGCCGTCAACGGTCCGCAGCGGCGCCATTACTGGGACAGCTTCTCGCCGAAGGCGGCCGCCTCCTGGCGCTACTCGGACCGGGTAGAGCAGTATCTCTCCTACGGCAGGGGGTTCAGGCCCCCGGCGCTGGAAGACATGTGCCTGACGCTTAAAAAAGGCGCGGTATTGTGGGTGGCCAATCCGGGGCTGAAGCCTGAAACGGTGGATACCGCCGAGACGGGTTTCCGCCTGGCGCCTCTGGCCGGGCTGTATATCGAGCCTTCCGCCTACTACACGCGGGGCCGGCATTTTATTTATCCCACCCTGATCGACCCCGCGCTGGGCAAAATGCAGAATATAGAAAGAGTGCGCATATACGGCGCGGAACTGCCGGTGAAGTATTACTGCGGCGGCCTGTCGCTGGCGGCCGCCTACGGCTGGTCCGAAAGCGGCATAGAAAAGTACTCGGCCAACCCCGCGCTGGAAGGCAAAACGCTGGTCAATTCCCCGCGCCACACCGTATCCGCCGGCATCGGGCTGAAGACCGCCCCGGCCGACCTGAGCCTCGGTTGGACCTATAAATCCAGGCAGTACACGGCCGACAGCAACGGCGCCTGGGTAAGGGGTTATCACAATCTATCGGCGTCCGCCTCGCGCGCCCTGAACAGGAATGTCCGGATAAGCCTGTCCGCAGAGAACATCTTCGACAAGCGCTACCAGGAGAGCGCCGCCGACTTGGCGCCGGGACGGACCTTCACCTTTTCGGCGGAGGCCGGGTTCTGATGGCCGGCCGCGCTCTGCTCTGGCGTAAGGCTGCCGTGCTGGGCAGTCTGTGGGCCGCCTCGGAGATCGTCCTGGGCAGTTTTCTCAAGAACGCGCATATCCCTTTCGCCGGGCTGCTGCTCACCGGCATAGGCATAGCCATACTGGTGGCCGGCCACCGCCTCTGGCCTGAAAAAGGCCTGCTCTGGCGCGCGGGGCTGGTCTGCGCGGCGATGAAATCCGTCTCGCCCAGCGCCGTGCTGCTCAGTCCCATGGTGGCTATTTTCGCCGAGGGCGTCTGCGCCGAAATAGGCGTGCGCCTGCTGGGCGGCAACGCGGCTGGCTATATGCTCGCCGGCGGCCTGGCGATGAGCTGGGGCCTGCTGCATAAGGCGGGGAAGCTGTATCTCGTTTACGGGCCGGAGTCGCTGGCGGTATACGCCAGGGGCCTGGAGAAACTCAGGGCCTGGCTGGGCCAGCCCGGCGGGGTATGGGAGCCGCTGGCGGCCCTGCTGGGCTTTTATTTCCTCGCCGGGGCCTTCGCCGCCGTGACCGGCATGAGGGCCGCCCGGCCGGGGGAAACCGTGCCGGTCAGGGAGCGCGGCCCCGGAATCTTCAGGCCCCGCCCGGGAGCGCAGGCCGGCTACAACTCCGTCTTCATACTTGCCGCGCATTTGGCGGCCGTGGCGGCGCTGATGGTTGCCGTGCGTGCTCCGCTGGGGCTGATCGCGGCCTTTTCGGCCGGGTACGGTTTAATTTGCGCCTTTTTTTACCGCCGTTCAGCCGCGCTGCTGGCGCGGCGCGGGCTCTGGGGCGGCCTGCTGCTGGCCTCGGTGCTGGCCGGCTGGCTGCTGGGGGACTGGGCCGCCGGCCTGCGCATGGCGGCGCGGGCTTTCGCGCTTACGCTGGGTTTCGCGGCGATAGCGCAGGAACTGCTGAACCCCGCAGTGCGGCGCGGCCTGGAGCGCGCGGCCGGGCAGGCTTTCTTCGACACGCTCGAGTACGCCTTCGCCTCGCTGCCGCTGGTGCTTGAAGCGCTGCCTTCGGGCCGGGACCTGCTGCTGCGGCCGGCGGCCTCGCTGCGTACCGTTATTTCACGGGCCCCTTGCCTGCTGGAACGCAAGCGCCGGCGGGTGTATATTATCACCGGAGGCCTCGGCGCCGGCAAAACTTCGCTGGCCGCCGCCCTGGCCCGGCTGCTGCGCGAGAGCGGGAAAAAACCGGCCGGGATCCTGGCGGAAGGCTCCTGGGAGAACGGCGTCAGGTCCGGGTTCGCGCTGGTGGACGTCTCCACGGGGCGGAAAATTCCGCTTTGCAGCCGAGGGGCCGAAGGAAAAACCCGCGCGGGGGAATTCGGTTTCTTCGAAGAGGGGCTGGCCGCCGGCCGCGCCGCCCTCGCGGCGGATAGGGCCGCCGGGGCCGCCGCCATATTCCTCGACGAGGTAGGCTTCCTGGAGCTGGAGGGCGGCGGCTGGGCGCCGCAGCTCGCCGCGCTGCTGGGCGAGGACGGGCCGCCGCTGGTGCTGGCAGCCAGGGACTACCTGCTGGAAAGGATAATCGCCCGCTGGCGCATAAAGCCCGCCGCGGTCTGGACGGTCCCGGGCACAGCGCCCGAAACCGCCCTCGCGGCGCTGGCCGCCCGCGTTGACTAGGCGGCCGCAAGTTGTTAGGATGTGGTTATTGGCATAAGCCAATAACTATGCCGCGCCCCAGGAAATGCAGAAAGGTCACCGCCGAACCCCGCGCCTATTATTTCAAGCCGCGCGCGGTGCCGCTTTGCGAACTTGAAGAGGTGACGCTGCGGCTGGACGAACTGCAGGCGCTCAAGCACACAGACTTGAAGCGGGGGGACCAGGCATCCGGGGCCGCGGCCATGAAGGTGTCCAGGCAGACTTTCGGCAATACCCTGGCCTCGGCCAGGCGGAAGCTGGCCGACGCTGTAGTGAACGGCAAGGCCCTGAAGATAGAGCAGGCCCCGCCGCCGGGGAGGAAAGGCTGATGGAAACGAAAAAACAGCAGCATACCGGGCATAGATCCCACGCGGCCTGCATAGCCTGCGGCCCCGCCAACCCCGTGGGGCTGCGCCTGAAATTCGCGCGCCAGGAGGACGGCTCCGTGCGCGCCGCCGTCTTCTGCCGCAGGGAGATGTCCGGTTACGACGGCTTCCTGCACGGCGGCATAGCCGCGCTGATGCTCGACAGCGCCATGACCAACTGCCTGTTCTCCATGGGCATAGCCGCCCTGACGGCTGAATTCAACCTTAAGTACAAGGCCCCGGTGATCATAGGCCGGGCGGCGGAAGTAAGCGCCAGGCTGGTTTCCGACCTGGCCCCGCTGTATGTCATGAAAGCCGAGCTTTGCCAGGACGGTCAGCCCAAAGTGCTGGCCGAGGCCAAGTTCCTGAAAAATATCTTCCTTAAGGAGGGAGAATGAAACTGGGTATTATCATAACGCAGACCGAGCCGGAAAGCGTCTACAACGCGCTGCGGCTGGCCCTCTACTCCCGCAAGCAGGGCGACGAGGTAAAGGTCTTCCTGTCGGGCCGCGGGGTGGAGATAGACAAGATCGAGGACGCCCGCTTCGACGTTAAAGGCGAGGCCGAAAAACTCCTGGCCGCCGGGGGGCAGTTCTTCGCCTGCGGCACCTGCCTGAAGATCCGCAACTCGGGAGGCTCCGAGATCTGCCCGCTGTCCACGCTGAAGGACCATTACGAGATAGTGCGCGACTCCGACCGGCTCATCACCGTCTAACCCCCCTGAAACTTTCCGGCGTCCGCGGCATCAATATGACGGGGGCAACAACGGTTCCTGCCCCGCTGAGGCAATAATAAAGCGCTGTCGGGAGTTGTATAAATGGGTGCCGCCGCTGCCGGCAGGCTTAAAGGAGTAAACATGTCCCTCGTCACGCTGGAAGCGGTAAAGAAAGACTATATCAACGGGGAGATAGCCACCCCGGCCCTGAAAGGCATAGACCTTTCCATAGAGCCGGGGAAATTTATCTCTTTTATCGGCCCCTCGGGCAGCGGCAAGACCACGCTGCTCAACCTCCTGGGCGGCCTGGACCGCCCCACCTCGGGCAAGGTGACCGTGGCCGGCACCGAGATCAGCGCGCTGGACCGCCGGGGTTCGGCCAAATTCCGGGGCGAAAATATCGGCTTCATCTTCCAGAACTTCAACCTGATCCCCGTGCTTACCGTCTATGAGAACGTGGAGTTCCCGCTTATGATGGTGCAGAATGTCCCGCTGGCCGAGCGGCGACGGCGCGTGGAGGAGATGCTCGCGAAGGTGGGCATGGCCGACCAGGCGCATAAGTACCCGGCGCAGATCTCCGGCGGGCAGAAGCAGCGCGTGGCCGTGGCGCGCGCGCTGGCCGCCCGGCCCAAGCTGGTGCTGGCCGACGAGCCCACCGCCAACCTGGACCACGCTACGGCCTATAAGGTGATAGGCCTGATGCACGCCATGAAGAAAGAGCTCGACACCACTTTCATCTTCGCCACCCACGACCCCAAAGTCGTGGGCGAGGCCGAGCAGATCTACACCATCGAGGACGGTCTGCTATCGGCGGGCGACAACGGCGCGGCCGCGGGGGCGAAATAATGAAGAACATATTTAAAATCGCCTTTCGCAATTTGCTGCGCTATACCCGGCGCACCCTGCTCACCTCCTCGCTCATCGCGCTGGGCGTGACGCTGGTGATAGTCTTCGGCGGGGTGGGCAACTCCTTTCGCGGCGAGGTCATAGGTATAATCACCAATTCGAACCTCGGCCATTTCCAGATACACAAGAAGGGCTATATAGGTTCCATGGACAACCTGCCGCTGGACCTGGTCATAGGCGAACAGGGCATGAAGGGAGTGCGCGGCGTGCTGGACGCCCACCCCGAGGTGCAGGCCTGGTCCGAGCGCATCCGTTTCGGCGCCATGATCAGCAACTTCGCGAGTACCACCAATATGCGCCTCACCGCAGTGCGGCCGGAGCGCGAAAGCGCCGTCTGCCCGGACCTGCCAGGCCGCATAAAGGAAGGAGAGTCCGCTCCCGCCGCTTTCGTTAAACCCGGCTCTATAGTGCTGCCGCAGAACATAGCCGCCGGTCTGGGCTTCAAGGTGGGCGACGAAGTGGTGCTGGTGGCCAATAACAAAGACGGCTCGGTAAACGGGCTGAGCTTCCGCCTCTCGGGCATCTCCGAGAATATCATGGGCCCGCAGGGCAAGGACGGTTATATACACCTCGACGACGCCAAAACGCTGCTGCGCATAGAGGGGGAAGAGGTGACCGAGGTGGCGGTGAAGCTTAAAAATTTCGACCGCCTGCCCGGCGCGGCCGCCTCCATTAAGAAGGAACTGGCGGCGTTGGCCGGCGCTGGCCAGGCGGCGGGAGCCGGGCCAAAGCCCGGCGCGCAGCCGGGCCGCGGCGCCAAGGCCGGCCTCGAGGTGCATACCTGGGAAGAGCTCTCGCCTTTCTCGAGCATAGCCAAAATGGTGACGCTGCTTATCATGGTGGTGCGGCTGGTGCTGGTGTTCATAGTTCTCGTCAGCGTGCTCAATGTCATGATGATGTCGGTCTACGAGCGCGTAGGCGAGATAGGCACCATGGCTTCTATCGGCACGCCGCCCAATAAAATACTGGCGCTGTTCCTCACTGAAGGGCTTTCGCTCGGTTTCTTCAGCGGGATACTCGGCGGCGCCGCCGGGGCGGGCATACTGCTGCTGCTCAAGGCCCTGAAGCTGAATTTTACTTTCGGCAACATGGACCTGGTGCTGTCGCCCTCCGTGCCGCTGGGTGAAATAGCGCTCGCCCTGGCCGTGGTGGTGCTCATTTCGGGCCTGGCCAGCCTGCAGCCCGCGCTGAAGGCCTCTAAAATGGAGCCCGTGGATGCCCTGAGGCATGTCTAGGAGAATATAATGAAGATCTTTAAACCGCTTCTCGCGCTGGTCCTGCTGGCGGCCGCCCTGCCCGCGGCGGCCCTCGACGGCGAGGCCCTGCTCAAAAGAATCGACGCCAGCCTGATGCCGCCCAGTTACGAGGCCTACCGCAAGCTGATCAACATAGAGCCCGACGGCAAGAAGAAGGAATTCATCTTCTACTCGGTCAAGAAGGGCCGGGATTCCATGGCCATGCTCTACCTCGCACCGGCCAGCGACAAGGGGCGCAGCACGCTGCGCCTGGGCGACAATATGTGGCTGTATATACCCAATGTGGGCCGCCCCATGCGTATCACCAGCCTGCAGTCGGTCACCGGCGGCGTCTTCAATAACGCCGACATCATGCAGGTGGATTACGCGGCCGAATATTCGGTAAAGTCGGCCACCAAAACCGCCGGCGCCTACCTGCTGACCCTGAAGGCCAAAACGAAGGCCGTGGCTTATGACAGCCTCAGGATGTGGGCCAAGGCGGACGAGACGCTGGAGAAGATAGAATGCTATTCCGCCAGCGGCATGCTGATAAAGACGCTGGAGTTCAAGGAAACCAAGGACTTCGGCGGCGGCTTCAGCCGGCCGTCGGTGATAGAGACCCACAGCCCGCTCTACAAGGGCTATAAGTCGGTCATGATCTACTCGCAGGTGAAGGCGCGTGAGTTTAAGGACGAGGTCTTCACCACCGGGTACATGTCCAGGCTTGAAGGGCTGCGCAAGTGAAACTGGCCGCCGTCCTCCTGCTGGCCATGGCCGCGGCCCCCGCGGGCGCCGAGGATTATTCTTTCGACATACCCGGCGGGGAAAGCGCCCCGAACCGGCTGGAGCTGAGCGGCAACCTGGACGCGCGCTATTCCCTGATAAATTCGCGGCAGGACGCGCCGCTCTACGCGCTGAGTTATTACGGCAAGGACCCCGCCGACACCCTGTCGCAATACAGGCTGGACCTCTATCTCAACGGGGATTACCGCGCCGGGGCAACGGCCTTCCACGCCAAAACCTATGCGCAGTATTACAGCGAGGCCGAAAGCGACCTGTCCCTGCACGAACTTTACGGCACCCTGGCCCTGGGGGATCACGCCTCGCTGGCGGCCGGCAAGCGCATGTACAGCTGGGGCAAGGGTTACGCCTTCAATCCGGTCGGTTATGTGAACCCGGTCAAGGACCCGGAGAACCCGGAGCTGGCCCAGGCCGGGCTGATGAGCTTCGGCTACGAGTATATAAAGAGTTTTTCCGGCGGCAGTCTGAACAACGCGGCTTTTAACCTGGTGGCCGTGCCTTCGGCTGAAACCGTGAACGCACAGAGCTCCGAGGCGCGCGACACGGACCTGGCCGCCAGGCTCTCGCTGCTGGCCTGGGATACCGACATAGACTTTATGGGTTACGCCAGCCGCGTCAACACGGAGAAATACGGCGCGGCCGTCTCGCGCAATCTGGGCTCCAGCCTGGAAATACACGGCGAGTTCAGCCGCTTCTCCAATAAACCGCGCTACTCCATGGTCGCGGGCGCCGCCGCCGTGGGCAGCTATGACGGCGAAGACTGGCTGGTCGGCCTGCGCTGGCTGAACTCCTGGAACCTGACCTCCACGCTGGAATACTACCGCAACGGCGCGGGCCTGACCCGAAGCGAGTTCGGCGCTTATAACGATTTCCTGTCGAATGCCGCTGTTTCCGGCAGTTCCGTCACCGCGGCCTCGGCGCTCAGTACCGCGCGCGCTTATTTCGGCGGCTCCAACCTGATGCGGGATTATATTTATCTAAAACTGTCGCTGCCGGAACCTTTCAACTGGGTATATTTCACGCCCTCGGCCTATGTGATGATCAACGCGGCCGACGGCAGTTACCTCGCGGGGCTGCCGCTGAGCTATAAGCCGGTCACCAACTTCGAATTTATCGCCTGGCCGGTACTCTCCGGAGGGGGCCGCGGCACCGAGTTCGGCGGCCGCCAGGCTTCTGCCAAACTGGACCTGTGGCTGAGATTTTACTTCTAGCCTGCTTGACAAGCCCGTCCGAACCTTGGTACTATTGAGAATAATTCTCATTAAGCATGCGCAACCGTAAAGACCATGATCCTGATTGCTGCTGCCGCCGCATCCGCGGCGACGGCCGGCGCATGACGCCTCCCCGCCACGCCGTGCTGGACGCCCTCAGCGAGCGGGGGGAACATTTGACGGCGGAAGAGGTTTTCAAGAAAGCCTCGCGCCGCTGTCCCAATATCGGCCTGGCCACCGTGTACCGCACGCTGGAGCTGCTGACAGGCCTGGGCCTGGTCAGTAAGTTCGACACCGGCGACGACAAGGCCCGCTACGAGTTCGCCGACCCCGCCGGAGAGAAGGGGCATCATCACCACCTGGTCTGCAGCGGCTGCGGGAAGATAGTGGACTACAAGGATTTTATCGGCGAGGAGATGGAGCTGCTGCGCAAGGCGGAGCAAGGCCTTTCGAAGAAGTACGGCTTTAAGATCAAAAGCCACATCATCCAGTTCTTCGGGCTCTGCCCGGCCTGCAGGCGCTGATTTTTTTTCAGCTTTTATTGAGAATACTTCTCATTAACGAAAAACAAGGAGACGCAACATGGTAAAAAAAATAATTCTGGCGGCGGTTTTTACGGTTTTCGGCGCGGCCCTGGCTGCCTTCGGGGCCTATAAAGCGGCGCCGGGGCTGATGATAGTTTCCGGCGAGACGGGCCTGGGTTTCGAGGAGAGCGTGGCGGCCCTGGAGAAAAGCATAAAGGGCAACGGCTGGGAGCATGCCGGCACTTCGCGCCTGAGCGACTCGATAGAGAAAAAAGGTTACGGCATAGGCCGCAAGGTGGCCGTGGTCAAGCTCTGCCATCCTAAATACGCGCAGGAGGTGCTGGCTTCCGACCGCTATCTCTCGGCGCTGATGCCTTGCTCGGTAGCCCTGTGGGAGGGAGACGACGGCAAGGTGCGCTACTCCAAGATGAACACCGGCCTTATCGCCCCGGTTTTTGGCGGCACGGTACGGCGGGTGATGGGCGGCAGCGTGGCCGCGGACGAGCACAAGATACTTTCGGTGTTCTGCGGCGCCGACGCCTGCAAAAAATAAATTTCAGGAGGTACTTATGCCAAACAGGAACGGAACGGGTCCCATGGGAATGGGGCCGATGAGCGGCAGGGGGGCGGGGCGCTGCGGCGCTGGCCGCGGCAGGGGCGCTGGTATGGGGATGGGGAGGCGCGGCATCTTCCAGGCGCCCCCGGAACCGGCGGACGACGACACGCGGTCCATAAAAGAGCGCGTGGCGGAGCTTGAACGGCGCCTTAAAGAGGGGAAGAGCGAGGGGAAGTAAGCGTTAAGGCGGGAGGGGGATACCCCCTCCCGCCCGTTAAACAGGAGACAAAAATGAAAATCGGCATCACATTGAACGACGAGCAGGGGATGAAAAGCGAGGTTTGCGCGCATTTCGGCCAGTGCAGCCATTTCCTCATCGTCGAGACCGACGGCAAGCAGGTCACCGGTTCCCGGGTGGTAACCAATACCGCGGTGCACGGCGGGGGCGGCTGCACGGCCGTTACCGAGATCCTTAAATACGGCATCACGCACGTGATAGCCGGCGGCATGGGTATGGGCGCGCAGAATAAGTTCGCCGCCGCCAATGTGCCGATCTTCGGCTACTGCGGCAAGGCCGAGGACGCCGTGAAGGAACTGCTGGCCAGCAGCCTGGGCGGCATAGATCCCTGCAAAGACCACGGCCACGACGGCAATTGCGGGCACTAGCATGAAACTTGCTGTCGCTAGCGGCAAGGGCGGCACGGGGAAGACCAGCCTGGCCTGCGCCCTGGCGCAGGCGCTGGGGCCCCGCGCCGCGCTGCTGGATTGCGACGTGGAGGAGCCCGACTGCGCGCTTTTCCTGAAGCCGGAAATAGAGTCCGAAGCGGAGTTCTGCGTGCCGGTCCCGGTGATAGACGGCGCTAAATGCAAAGGGCACGGGCGCTGCCAGGAGGTTTGCGCGTATAACGCGATAAAGATCTTCAATAAAAAGCCTTTCCTGTTCGAGCATATGTGCCATAGCTGCGGCGGCTGTGTGCTGGCCTGCCCCGAAAAAGCCATAACCGAGACGGCACACCCCGTCGGCAAAATACGCCATGGCCGCGCGGCTGGCCAGTTCTTCGCGGACGGGACCATGAATATCGGCGAGGCCAGCCCCGTGCGCCTGATAAAGGCGGTAAAAAAACTGGCCCCGCCCGGCACGCATACGATCATAGACTGCCCGCCCGGCACCACCTGCCCCATGATAAACGCGGTGGCCGGCAGCGATTTCTGCCTGCTGGTCAGCGAGCCCACGCCTTTCGGTTTATGCGACCTGAAGCTGGCGGTGGAGACCCTCGAGAAAATAAAAGTTCCGCACGCCCTGGTGATAAACCGCGCCGACCTCGGCGACGGCGAGATGGAGGCCTGGTGCGCCGGGAAGGGCATAAAGATACTGCTGCGCATCCCTTTCGACAGGGTGATCGCCGAGGCTTATTCCCGCGGCGAGACTCTCCTCTCCGCCAGGCCGGAATACCGCATGGCGCTGCGGGCCATGTTCGAAGCGATAAGGTCGGAGACGGCAGTATGAAACAGGTACTGATACTAAGCGGCAAGGGCGGCACCGGCAAGACCACCGTCGCCGGCGCTTTCGCCCGCCTCGCGGCGCCTTGCGTTACCGCCGACTGCGACGTGGACGCGGCCGACCTGCATATCATACTGGCCCCCGAGCCGGTTTCCCGCAATAATTATTTCGGGGGGAAAAAAGCCTCCATCGCCCCGGACAAATGCGTCTCGTGCGGGCGCTGTCTGGAGCTGTGCCGCTTCGACGCGGTGGAAGCCGCGCCTTTCAGGATAAAAGAAACCGCCTGCGAGGGCTGCGGGGTCTGCGTCTGGAACTGCCCGGCCAAGGCTATAGATTTCCGGGAAGTACTGAGCGGCACCTGGGCCGTTTCGCCCTGCCGCTTCGGCACTTTCGCCGGGGCGCGGCTGGAGCCCGCCGAGGAGAATTCCGGCAAACTGGTGGCCCTGTTAAAGACCGAGGCGGTGAAGGCCGCCGAAGCCGCCGGGGTAAAGTACCTGATCCTGGACGGTTCCCCCGGCATAGGCTGCCCCGTCCTGGCCTCGCTGGGCGGGGTGGACGCCGTGGTGGTGGTGGCCGAACCCACCGTCTCGGGGCGGCATGATTTCCTGCGCCTGGCCGAACTGCTGAAAGCGCAGAAGATACGCGGCTTCCTGCTGGTGAACAAGTGGGATCTGAACGGCGAAGAAACAGCCAGGCTGGAAGCCGCCGCGGCGCAATACGGTTTTTCCCTGCTCGGCCGCGTCCCTTTCGACGCCGCGGTGGTGAAGGTGCTCATTGCCCGGAAGACTCTCGGAGAGGAAGGGGGCGGCGAGGCCGCCGCCGCAGTGGAACTGGCCTGGAACAAGCTGAGCCTGGAACTGGAGGCTTAATGGAAGATAGAAAAATGAAGATAGAGGACGCTCTTGTGGAGTATGCCGGCCGCCTGAACGATCCTGACGCCTCGGCTAGCGTTACGGGGCCTTGCGGCGACACGATGGAATTTTATATCAATATCGAAGGGGGGAGGATCAGCAAGATAAAATACCATGCCGAAGGCTGCGGCGTCACGCAGGCCTGCGGGGCCGTGGTCTCCTTTTACGCGGACCAGCGCCCGCTGGCCGAGGCGTTCTTCGTCTCGCCGGGGCTGGTGCTCAAGACCCTGGGCCAGGTGCCCGAAGATCATAAGCATTGCGCCATACTGGCCTCCACCGCATTTTACCGCGCCCTGGCCGATTACCTGATAAAACCCTGATGGAATTTAAACTTCTACTCCTCAGCCTTGCCGGCAGCGTGCTCAGCGTCGCGGCCGCCGGGCTGTTCCTGGTCTTCCCGGAAAAGACGCGCCGGCAGCTGGTGCCTTGCCTGGTCAGCTATGCCACCGGCACGCTGCTGGGTGCCGCGTTCCTGGGCATGCTGCCCAAGGCCCTGGGGATGGGCGCGCCGTCCTTGCCGGTACTGGCCGCCGTGCTCGCCGGGCTCTTTCTTTTCCTTGGTCTCGAGAAGACCTTGCTCTGGCGGCACTGCCACGCGGAGAACTGTGAAGTGCATTCCTCGGCCGGCATCATGATAACGGTGGGCGACGCGCTGCATAACTTCATGGACGGCGTGCTGATAGGTTCGGCCATGCTGGTCTCGCCGGCGCTGGCCTTCAGTTCCACCCTGGCGGTGGTAGCGCATGAAATACCTCAGGAGACCGGGGACTTCGCGATAATGCTCTCGTCGGGCTGGTCCGTGAAGAAAGCCCTGGCCGCCAACATCGCCGCTTCCCTGGCTACGCTGCCGGGGGCCTTCGGGGCCTATTACCTGCTCGGCTTTTTCAGGCCGGCCCTGCCCTACGTGCTGGCCGTCTCGGCGGCCAGTTTTATTTACATAGCGCTCGCCGACCTGATACCGGCCGCCCACCGGCACCCGAAGCAGGGGAAGCCCGCGCTGCAGTTCCTGCTGGGCCTCGGCGGCGTGGGCACTATAGCTCTTTTCGTTTTGAAACATTAAAGGAGGGAATATGAAAATATGCGTATCGGCGATGGGCGGTTCCATGGAAGCCAGGGTGAGCGAGCGCTTCGGGCGCGCGCCGTACTTCGTGATAGTGGACAGCGACGACATGGGCTTCGTGCCGGTGCTTAACGGCGCGGTCAGCATGCAGGGCGGCGCGGGCCCAGAGGCCGTGCGCCAGGCGGCCGAGCACGGCGCCAAAGTGGTGCTGACCGGAGAGTTGGGCGGCAACGCCAAAACGGCGGTGGAAGCCGCGGGCATAACAGGCGTCACCGGCGTTTCCGGCGCCAAGACCGTGCGGGAAGCGGTGGAAGAGTTCCTGGCCAAAAAATGAACTCCTTCAAGTACTGTTATGGCCCGGTAGGGTCGTGGCGGCTGGGAGTATCGCTGGGCGTAGACCCGGTTTCGCAGCCGGAGAAGGTCTGCAATTTCGACTGCAGGTACTGCCAGCTGGGCAGCAGGCCGGCCCGGCAGCCGGGCCGGGCCGTCTACCTGCTGCCGGACGAACTCGGAGAAGAGCTGGAGCGCATCAAAGCGCCGGCGGACTACGTGACCTTCTCCGGCCGCGGCGAGCCGACCCTGGCCGCCAACCTCACGGAGTTGCGGCTGGAATGCGTCAGGCGCAGGCCCGAGCGCACGGCCATCATCACCAACTCCTCCCTGATGTATTCAGCCAAGGTGAGGGAGGAGCTCGCCTGCTTCGATTTCGTCATCGCCAAACTGGACGCCCCGTCGGTCGGGCTCTTCATGGAACTCAACCGGCCCGGGGTCGGCGTGTATTTCGAAGAGGTGGTAAGGGGACTTATCCTGTTCTCGAAAGGCAGCCGCGGCCGCCTGGCCCTGCAGACCATGTTCGTGGCCGCCAACAGGGACCAGGCCCGGGCCCTGGCGCGCCTTTACGCGGATATCGGCCCCGACGAGGTGCAGTTGAACACGCCGCTGCGTCCCTGTGCCGAGCGTCCGCTGTCCCGGGAGGAACTGGGGGCGGTGGCGGCAGAGGTGTCCGCCGAACTGTCCCGGCTCGGGGCCGGCGCTATAAGGGTTATAAACGTGTACGGGGAAAAAGCCCCCGAAGTGGAACCGGTCAGCGCGCCTGATACGCTGCTGCGGCGCGGCAAAACGCGCGGTATCAAAAAGGATATATGAACGAAAACAAAAGCGCGGATGTGCTGGTCATAGGCGGCGGGCCCGCGGGGCGTATAACGGCCCTGACCTCCAGGAAATATTATCCGGGCAAAAGCGTTATACTGGCGCAGAGCGTGGCCAAGGGGGTCGTGCCCTGCGGCATCCCGTACATGGCAGCCAGCCTGAAAAGCCCGGACGATAACTTCTCCCCGGCCGCGCCGCTGGCCAAGAGCGGCATAGTGGTGCTGGACGCGGCGGCGGAGAAAGTGGACCGCGGCGCCAGGACGGTCTCCTTCTCCGGAGGACTGTCGGTAAGCTACAAGAAACTGGTGCTGGCCTGCGGCTCTACGCCGTTCATGCCCAAGATCCCGGGCGCCGGGCTGAAAAACGTCTTCCGCATTTATAAGGATCTGGACCTGCTGAAAGAGATGTTCTCCGTCCTCGCTGCGGCGAAAAGCATCACCGTGCTGGGCGGCGGCTTTATCGGGGTGGAAATGGCCGAAGAGCTGGCTAAAGCCGGCCGGAAGGTCACGCTGGTGGAAATGCAGCCGGCGCTGCTGGGGAATTCCTTCGATCCCGAGTTCGGCTCGTTGGCGGGAGAGCGCCTGGCCGCCAAGGGCGTGCGGGTGCTGACCGGGGCCGGCGTCGAGGCCATAGAGGGCTCCGGCCGCGCCGAACGGATAAGGCTCTCCGGCGGAGAAACCTACGCTTCCGACGCGGTGGTGCTGGCCATAGGCGCCCTGCCCAACGCCGGCCTGGCCGCGGACTCCGGGTTGGATATCTCCAAAACCGGCGCGATCTGCGTGGACGAGTATATGCGCACTTCCGACCCGGATGTTTTCGCGGTAGGGGACTGCGCTGAGAAAAAAGATTTCTTCACCAGGCGACCGGTGTCCGTCATGCTGGCCTCCACGGCTACCGCCGAGGCCCGCGTGGCCGGGTCAAACCTTTTCGGCCTGAAGGTGGTGCGGGAGAACAAGGGTACGATAGCGGCCTACTCCACCTGCGTGGACGGCCTGGTACTGGCCTCGGCCGGGCTTACCGAAGGGGCGGCGCTGAAAGAAGGGTTCGAGATCGTGACCGGTTCCTGCGAAGGTCTGGACCGTCATCCGGCCGCCATGCCCGGGGCTTCCAAAATAAAACTCAAACTGGTTTTTTCCAGACATTCAGGCCTGCTGATGGGCGGGCAGGTGTCCGGCGGGGTCTCCTGCGGCGAACTGATAAACATCGTCGGCGCTGCGGTGCAGACCGGGATGTCGGTTTCGGAACTGGAAACGCTGCAGGTGGCCACTCACCCCTGGCTGACCAGCGCCCCGACGGTATACCCCATAACCGCCGCCGCGCAGGACGCGTCGGTGAAGCTTTGCCGCTGCATGGAGGAGAATTAAATAATGAATACCCAGGAAGCGCTTAAAGAGCAGGACGAGGAGATCGCCGCCAGGATGGCGCTGGTGCGCCGCAAGGTGCTGATAATGAGCGGCAAGGGCGGGGTAGGCAAGAGCACGGTGGCCGTGAACCTGGCCGCGGCCATGGCCGCCGCCGGCAAAAAGACCGGCCTGCTCGACATCGACCTGCACGGCCCCAACGTGCCGCGTATGCTGGGCATAGACGGCATGCGCCTGGAATCCGACGGCGAGGAGATACTGCCTTACGCGGCGGCCCCTAATCTGTGGGCCTGCAGCATGGCGCTGCTGGGCGTGGACACCTCGACGGCGCTCATCTGGCGCGGCCCGCGTAAGACTTCGGCCATCAAGGAACTGCTCGGCGGCGTGAAGTGGGGCGACCTGGATTATCTTTTCCTGGATTCGCCTCCCGGCACCGGCGACGAATCCCTTACCGCGGCCCAGTCCATCCCCGGCCTTACCGGAGCGGTGCTGGTGACCACCCCGCAGGAGGTGGCGCTCGACGACGCGCGCCGCAGCGCGGCCTTCGCCTCCAGCCTGAAGCTGCGCATCCTCGGCGTGGTGGAGAACATGAGCGGCTTTGTCTGCCCGGGTTGCGGGCTTGAGACCCCGGTGTTCAGCAGCGGCGGCGGCGAGGCGCTGGCCGCCGAGCTTAAGACCGCTTTCCTCGGCCGCATACCGCTGGACCCGCTGGCCGTAACCCGGGCCGACGCCGGGCGCACCCTGTTCGATATCGAATCCGGCAAAACCCGCGACGCGGTGCGCTCCATAGCCGCCAAGTTCGAGGAGGCCTGCGGCGGGCTTTAAGCGCCTCCGCTGAGGGGCGTGTAAAACGATGAAAACAACGCTGGACTGCATCCCCTGTCTTTTCAGGCAGGCCCTCGAAACCGCGCGGATGTTCTCTAAGGACCCTACGGTACACGAGCGCCTGCTGAAAGACGTGCTGGGCTGGTGCCGGGACATGGACATGAACAAGCCCGCGCCGGTGATGGGGCAGCGCATACATCGCCGCTTGCGCCGGCTGACCGGCCTGAAAGACCCGTACCGCAGGGCAAAAGACGCGCAGAACAAAATGGCGCTGAGCCTGCTGCCCGGCCTGCGCCGCGAACTGGCGCGTTCTGGCGACAGGCTGGAACTGGCCGCGCGCATGGCCATAGCCGGCAATATCATAGATATGGGCGCCTACGGCGACATAGGGCTTAAGGGCGTGCATAAAGCTGTACAGCATGCCCTGGCCGAACCGCTGCGCGGAGGGCTGCCAGCTTTCAGGTTGGCGGCTAAAAAAGCGCGCAGTATCCTTTACCTGGCCGATAACGCCGGGGAGATAGTTTTTGACCGGCTGCTTATAGAGGAGCTCGGTCCGGAGCGGGTGACCGTGGCAGTGCGCGGACATCCGGTGCTCAATGACGCGGTAATGGCCGACGCGCGCGCGGCGGGGCTGCATAAACTGGCCAGGGTGATCGATAACGGCTCCGACGCTCCGGGGACGGTGCTGGAGGAAACTTCGCCGGAATTCAAGGCGCTCTTTAAAACCGCGGACCTGGTGATAGCCAAAGGCCAGGGGAATTATGAAACCCTTAGCGAAGCGCCCCGCCGGGTTTATTTTCTCTTTAAGGCCAAGTGCCCGGTAATAGCCGGGCGCGCGGGCGTGGCGCTGGGGGCGCAGGTGCTGGCGCGGTCAGGCCGGGGCTGAAAATTCAACAACAGGGGTTAGACAAAAAAAGAGGGTTAGGAGGTGAATGTATGCCAGGAAGAAACGGTACAGGTCCCGGAGGAAAAGGACCAAAGACGGGGCGGGGCCGCGGCCCTTGCGGCGGCGGGAGGGGGAAAGCCGCGAGCCCGCAGCGCCCCGGGAGAAATGGCCTTGGTAAAGGCGCCGGCGGCGGTGGCAGGAGACGCCGTTCCGAAGGCGGTTGAGAAAAAGAGGTTCCGCGGCTTGTCGACGCAGCCGCGCGCAGCGGCTGCGGCGCCTGCCTGAAGACCAACCGGGAGATCTATGGAAAAATCAGCGATACTCAAAGAAGCCTGGGCGCGCTTGCAGGGCCCGGGGGTGTTCACTACCGTGGACCAGGCGGGAAATCCCAATTCCGTTTACGTGCTGGGCATGAAGCTGCTGGCCGACGGGCGCATAGCCGTGATGGATAATTATTTCAGTAAGACGAGGGCCAATATAAAAAACGGCAGCCGCGGCTCCTTTCTTTTTCTGACCGGGCCGCACGAGCCTTACCAGGCCAAGGGGCCGCTGGCTTACCTGGAGTCTGGGCCGGAGTACGAGGAATTAAAGGCTTCCGTCCCGGAGCGCTTCCCGCGCCTGGCGGCCGTACTGCTGACAGTGGAAGAACTCTATTCGGGCGCGAGAAAGCTGGTTTAAGAGGGATTGGGGATGAAGGAGATAAAAATGGATAATAACGAAAAGAAAGGGATGCCGCTGCTCGGGGACAAGTTCCCGGAGATGACCGTGGTCACCACGCGCGGCGTGAAGAAGCTGCCCGGCGACTACAAGGGCAAATGGTTCGTGCTGTTCAGCCACCCGGCGGATTTCACTCCGGTGTGCACCACCGAGTTCGTGGCCTTCCAGAAACGCTACGACAAGTTCAGGGCGCTGGGTTGCGAGCTCATCGGCATGAGCGTGGACCAGGTCTTCTCCCATATCAAATGGGAAGAGTGGATAAAGGAAAAGATCGGGGTGGAAATACAGTTCCCCATCATCGCCGACGACGGCAATGTGGCCAGGACGCTGGGCCTGATACATCCTGGCAAGGGTTCAAACACCGTGCGCGCGGTGTTCATAGTGGACGGCGAAGGCGCCATCCGCATTATCTTCTACTACCCGCAGGAGCTGGGGCGCAACATGGACGAGATCCTGCGCGCCTTGAAGGCCATGCAGGTCTCCGACAAGCATGGCGTGGCCATGCCCGCGCAGTGGCCCGACAGCGAGGTGGTGGGCAAGAACCACGTCATCATCCCGCCGGCCAAGGACGTGGCTACCGCTAAAAAGCGCCTGGCCGACGCCAAGGCCGGCAAGTTCGAGTGCCTGGACTGGTGGCTATGCCATAAGGAGCTGAAGGTGAAGTAAGCGCGGCTATGAAAAAGCCCCCGGGTATCCCTCGGGGGCTTTTTTTCTTCCGGGTCGCGTTCCCGTCAGCGGGTCAAAGCGAAAAGAGATACCGAGGAGATCAGCGCCCACAGGAGCACGCCCTGGAGCACGGGCTTAACCCCGACTTTTTTCAGCGTGTCCCTGGACAGGCCTGACCCTATCAGGAAGAGCGTTACCGTAAGCCCCGTCCTTGCGGCCTGGGTGATAGCGGCGTAGGCGGCGTGAAAACCCGGGAACGCGCTCACCCACAGGGAGGCCCCGGCGAAAGCGAAAATAAAATAGGGCACGGTCACTTTTGCGGCCCTGTTCTTGAAAGCGAAAGCGGCGCAGAAAGACAGCGGTATTATCCACATCGCCCGGGTGAGCTTTACCGTGGTGGCTATGCGCAGCGCCTCCGCGCCGTACCGGGAGGCGGCGCCCACCACGGAACTCGTGTCGTGTATGGCGATAGCCGACCAGAGGCCGAACTGGGACTGGCTGAGCCCGAAGTAATGTCCGAGCGGCGGGAAAACGAACAGGGCCACGGAATTGAGGATGAAGACGGTGCCCAGGGCCACGGATATTTCCTTGTCCCCGGCGTTTATCACGGGGGCCATGGCCGCGATGGCGCTGCCGCCGCAGATGGCCGTGCCGGAAGCTATCAGGCTGGAGGTGTTGCGGTCTATCTTCAGCCATTTCCCTATAAGCCAGCCGGCGAGCAGGGTGCCGATAATGGAAACGGCCGTTAAAGTAACCCCCGCGCTGCCGGCCTCTACCACCTGCCCAAAATTCATGCCGAAACCCAGCCCGACCACGGAGAACTGCAGCAGGTACTTTATCACCCGCCCGTTATGCGCGCCCCAGGGATGCCCTGCCGTAAGCGCCAGGCCCAGGCCGAGGGCCAGCGCCAGCGGCGGCGAGGCGTAGGGCGTCATGCAAAAAAGCAGCAGCCCCGAGAAAAGGACCGCCTTCAGGGTCTTGCCGTCATGCCCGGTCATGCCTGCCTGTGCGTTCATTACCTATACATTTTATTAAATTCACAACCCGGGCCCCGGGGAATTCCTCGTCGCCGGCGGGGCCGGAGCCGCGGCTTAGTCCCTCCGGAATTTGCCTCTCCTCGGTATGCTGTGCTACAATATTTAAGAAGATGACACAAAATCGCGCTAAGCTTTCCCGGTTCGGAGTTTCCCTGGAGGGGGAACTTCTCCGGCGGTTCGACGCCTTTATAGGCGCCGAGGGTTATGATAACCGCTCCCAGGCCATAGCCGGGCTTATCCGCAAAGAATTCGTTCTGGACTCGTTCGCCCACGGCGGCCCCGTGGCCGGCGCCGTTACCATAGTGTACGACCACCACAAGCGCGAGGTGGTCAACAAGCTGATGGACATACAGCACGACCACGGCGGGATAATAATCTCTTCGCAGCACGTGCATCTGGACCACGATAACTGTCTGGAGATCGTGGCCGTGAAAGGCCCCGGCGCCAAGGTGAAGGCGCTGGCGGACGCCCTCAAGTCCGTGAAGGGCGTGAAGCACGCCACGCTCAGCGTGACCTGCCCGGGTAAATAATTTTTTATCTTATAGTGCCACGAATGCAATAATAGTGCTACAAAAGGAACTTGCCATGAACATCATCGCCCTGCTCCCTCTGGTCCTGTTGGCCCTGCCGCCCGGCCGCGCAGCCGCCGAGACCGAGGTCTGGGCGGGACAGGTGGTGGGCATCGCGGCCAGGGGCCCGAAGAGCCCGCAGAAGAACCCCGGCTCGGTCAGCGTGGTGGCCAGGCAGGACCTGGAGGCCAAGACCGTGCAGTCGGCAGACCAGGCGCTCAACGCCCTGCCCGGTGTGTTCAATCGCCGCGGCAAGGGGCTTATGGACACTTCCTCGGCGGTGACGCTGCGCGGCGTGCCGGAACAGAAGCGCACGCTGATCCTCTTCGACGGCATTCCCATGAACGACGCCTATACCGGCGTGGTCTCCTTCGGCGGCATGCAGGCCGACGACATAGAGCGCGTTGAAGTGGGCCGCGGGCCCTTTTCCGGCCTTTACGGCGGCAACGCCATGGGCGGGGTGGTGAACTTCGTGCCGCGCCGGCCGCTCAAGCGGGAGCTGACGCTTAAGCTGGGCGGCGGCGGGGCGCTGGGCCCCGGGCCGGCCATGGAGCGCATGGGCAAAGGCTATCTTTCCTACGGCGACCGCCTCGGGCGCAAACTCAGTTTCCTGGGCAGCTACGGCTACAAATACACCTCCGGTTTCCCGGCCGACCTCAACGTGCAGAGCGCCGCGCCCACGGCGGGCCTCACCGGCTGGGAGCGCACCGCCAGCAATACCGGCGCTCCGCGCTACCTGATAGGAGACAAGGGCGACAACGGCTGGCGGGAAGCCAACCTGTCGCTGCGCGGCTGGTACGACCTCACCGACGCCGACAAACTCAGCGTATCTTTCACGCGCACCGACTATTCCTATTTCTATGGCGACCCTCACACTTACCTGCGCGACGCCGCCGGAGCCGAAATCTGGGCCTACGGTAGCGTGAAAGAAGGCACTTTCCTCGGCGGCGGCGGCGGGCGCCTGCAGAACAGCTTCTCCTCCTCCTACGACAGGAAAGGGGAAAACTATGAGCTGCGGCTCTCGGCCGGTTATATAGATACCCTGAAGAGCTGGTATGTCACCCCGACCTCGGCTTCGGCGCTGCGTTCCGGCGGCGCGGGCAAGGTGTCTGACACCCCGGCTTCGTCGCTCAATTCAGAAGCGCAACTGACGCTGCCTGAGGTCCTGCCGCGCCACTCGCTGACCGGCGGCCTTTCCTACCGCTTCTCTGAAGCCGAGACCAGCGAGAACAGCCTGGCCGACTGGCGCGACGAGGAGACGAAAGGCGCGCTGACCTACCGCGCCGGCGGCAAGAACGCCGATGTCGGCGCCTACCTGCAGGACGAGCTCCGCCTGCACGACACGCTCACCGCCTACCTCTCTGCCCGCGGCGACTGGTGGCGCACCTACGACGGCGCAGCCCAGCAGCCCGGCACGGCCGGCTACCCGGCGGCCTATTCGGCCCGCACCGGTTCCGCCTTAAGCCCCAAGGCCTCGCTGGTCTATAACCCGCTAGAGAAGACCACGCTGCGCGCCTCTGCCGGCCGCTCTTTCCGTTCGCCAACCGTCTACGAACTTTACCGCACCTGGACCTCCGGCGCCAAGGTTTACCAGGGCAACCCGGACCTGGCCCCGGAGACGGTTGACTCCTGGGACGCCGGCGTGGAACAGCGGCCCTGGCAAGGCCTGAAACTGGGCGCGGTGTATTTCGAGAACCGTATGAAGGACCTGGTGTACAGGCGCACCGTGAACGCCAACCTACTGGTCTACGAGAACGCCGGCGAGGCTTTCGGCAAGGGCTGGGAGTTCGAGGCTGAACAGGTATTCGGGACGGCGGGGCGGTTATTCGCCAACCTGACGCTCAACGACGCGAAGATCACCGAAAATCCGGCCAGCGCTGCCAGCGTGGGCAAGCGGCTGCAGGACCTGCCGGAGAAGATGTATTCCTTCGGCGGCGATTTTAAGGCGGGCCGGTTCAGCTTCGGGGCGCTGGGCCGCTACGTTGGCAAGCGCTGGACCTCCGACGCCAACACCGATACGGTGGATGGGGTTTACAGCTCGCGCGACCCGTATTTCACTGCGGAGGCCAAGCTATCCTGGAGCCCGCTGGAAAACCTGGAGCTTTCGCTGGCCGTGCAGAACCTCTTCGACAAGGTTTACTACGACTATTACCGCGCCCCGGGCCGCAGCTGGTTCGCGGAGCTGGCCTGGAAAGTCTAAAACATGCTGACGCCTGAAATAGCCAAAGCGTTCTCCGGCGGGACAAGCTTCCTGCTGCGGGTGCTGCCCGTCTTCGCGGCCGCCGTCTACGCGGCTAACCTGGCGGGCAGGCTGGGCTGGCTCTCCGGCTTGGCCTGGCTGGCCGGCCCGGTCATGCGGCTGGGGCGGCTCAGCCCGGACTGCGGGCCCGGCTTCGTCACCAGCATTGTGTCGCCGACGGCTGGCCACGCCTTGCTGGCCGACCTGCGGGTGGCGGGAAAATTAAACAGGCGCGAGCTGACCGTGGCCGCCGTGGTCAATAACCTGCCCGGGGAGATCGCTACGGGCAAAAGCGTGCTGCCGCTGGCCTTGCCCGTGCTGGGTTTCTTCGGGGCGGCCTATTACGGGGCGCTGCTGGCCGCCGCCGCGCTGAAAGCGCTGCTGATGCTGCTGGCCGGGCGGCTGTTGCTGCCCCGGCGCCCCCGCGCGGCGGCCGCCGCCCTCCGCCCAGCCGGAGTTCCTTTCCGCCGGGCGGCCGCAGCCTCGCTGAAGCCTTCGCT
>Ga0209212_1002752_pt1 | contig 24343 bp, 15 predicted proteins | sample RifGroC2_FD_183996 | JGI IMG/M metagenome (GOLD analysis project Ga0209212, IMG submission 183996) | Groundwater microbial communities from Rifle, Colorado, USA - Groundwater C2 (SPAdes) (version 2) | ecosystem: Environmental > Aquatic > Deep subsurface > Groundwater | place: Rifle, Colorado... | reverse complement strand
CCGTTCCCGAATTCGCCGGGGGACACCACGAACGCATGGACGGACGCGGCTATCCGGCCGGTCGCACCGGCGCGACGATGTCGGTGCAGGCGCGGATCATGGCGGTGGCCGATGTCTTCGAGGCCCTCACCGCCAGCGACCGCCCCTACAAAAAGGCCAAGACCCTTTCGGAAACCCTCAATATCATGGGGAAGATGGCTCTCGACCAGCACATCGACGGCGAACTCTTCCAGGTCTTCGTCCGTGACCGGGTCTACCTCGATTATGCCCGCCGTTTCCTCACCCCCGCGCAGATCGACAGAGTCGATCACGGAGCCATCCCCGGTTATGTCGACTTTCCCGGCGCCTGAGTACCCGCATCCCGGCGCCCCCCTCCGGCCGACCACGGCCCTGGCTCTGCTGGCGCGGACCCCGGCATTGCTGCTGGTGATCGATGACGACGGCCGCATCGTCGAAGCCAGCGAGCTCTGGCTGGCGACCCTCGACTATCAGCGTCTCGATGTCCTCGGCCGCACCCTCGCCGACTTCGTCGTCGGTTCCCTGCCCGGGCCGGGAGGGCGTCCGGCCGCCTGTGAACTGCGGCGGCGGGCCGGGGAAACCCTGGCCGTCACCCTCTGTCACGCCCCGCCGGTAACAAGCGCTCCCGGCGAGAAACCGTTGTCGACGGTGGTCTTTTCCCCTTTCGCCGTCTCGGCGGTGGCCCTGGCGCAGGAACTCGGCGAGCGGCAACAACGCCAGCAGCAGACCTTCCGCGCCGCCCATCTCGCCTCCATCGGCGAACTGGCGGCCGGGGTCGCCCACGAAATCAACAACCCCATTAACGGCATCATCAACTATGCCCAGCTTCTGGACGACCACCTGCGGCGCCACGAGCCCGAGCAGGCCGACATCGCCGCCCGGATCATGCGCGAAGCTGGACGGATCTCGCGTATCGTCCGCAATCTTCTCGGTTTTGCCCGCTCCGGCGGCGACATGCGCGTCCCCTGTGCCGTCCCCGCCGAGGTCGAGGCGGTCCTCTCCCTCTGCCGGGCGCAATTGCGCAGCGAGCGCATCACCCTCAAGGTGCGCTTTGACGACGATCCGCCCCGGGTCATGGCCAATCCCCATCAGCTCCAGCAGGTCCTCCTCAACCTGATTCACAACGCCCGTTACGCTCTCAACGAGAAATTCCCCGGGGGGAGTGAGGAGAAGCGGCTGGAGATCGATGTCCACACCCTGCAGGAGAACGATGTCGAATATCTCCGGCTGACCGTCGCCGACGGCGGGACGGGGATTCCCGCGGCCTGTTGCCATCGGGTCATGGAGCCGTTTTTCACCACCAAGCCGCCGGGGGCGGGGACCGGGCTCGGCCTCAGCATCAGCCGCGAAATTGTCGCCGGACATGGCGGGCGGCTGCACATCGACAGTGTCGAAGGTCGTTATACCCGGGTGCATATCGACCTGCCGACGGGAGAAAAGGGATTGTGATGGCGAGCAAACGGATCCTGGTGGTCGATGACGAAGAGGCGATCCGTTATACGCTCGCCGCCTTTCTGGTCGCCGACGGTTATCAGGTCGAAAGCGCGGCCGATTACGGCGAGGCCTGCGCCCGCCTCGATGGCGCCGGCTTTGACCTCATTGTCGCCGACATCCTCCTCGGCGCCAAGACCGGCCTCGATATCCTGCGCGAGCTGCGGCGGCGCGGGCTGGTCGTGCCGCTGGTCCTCATCACCGGCGCGCCGCAACTCGAAACCGCGACCGAGGCCTTGCGTCTCGGGGCGAGCGACTATATCGCCAAGCCGGTGACCCGCGACATGGTTTTACGTGTCGTCCGCAACGTTCTCTCCTGCTATGCCGTCCAGGTCGAACGCGAACGTTTTCGCAGCCATCTTGAAGCCGTCTTCGCCGGGGTGCAGGACGGCATTATCGCCGTCGATGCGCAGCTGCGGCTGGTCGCCTGCAATGGCGCCGCCGGGAGTCTGTGCGGCCTCGGCGCGGCTTCGGTCGGGCTTCTGGTCACGGAGGCGGCCGGCGGGTGCGAGGGTGGTTGCCTCCGCCTGTTGCGCGAGGCGGTGGCGGATGCTCACCCCGTCGCCGTCGATCGTTTCCGCTGCCGGCGCAGCGCCGGCGAGCCCCGCGTCGTCTCCCTGCGGGCGACACCGTTGCGGCCGTCCGGCAGCGCTGTCAGTGGGGCGGTGCTGGTCGTCCGGGACGAAACCCACCTCGATTCCCTCGAACAGACCCTCAAGGAACGCAGCCAGTTCTGCCGCCTCATCGGTCGCAGCCAGCGCATGCAGGAGATCTACAGCCTGGTCGAAATTCTCGCCGGGGTCGATACGACCGTCCTCGTCACCGGCGAGAGTGGCACCGGCAAGGAGCTGGTGGCCGAGGCGCTGCACTATTCGGGGCCGCGCAGCGACCAGCCGCTGATCAAGGTCAATTGCGCCGCCCTCTCGGAAAACCTTCTCGAGAGCGAGCTCTTCGGCCATGTCCGCGGCGCCTTTACCGGGGCGACGACGGATACGGTCGGACGCTTCCAGAAGGCGCATGGCGGCACCATTTTTCTCGACGAGATCGGCGATATCCCGCCGGCGCTGCAGGTGCGATTGCTGCGGGTGCTGCAGGAGAAAGAGATCGAGCGGGTCGGCGATTCGACTCCGGTCAAAGTCGATGTCCGCATCATCGCCGCGACCCACCAGGATCTGTTGCACAAGGTCCGGCGCGGCGCCTTTCGCGAAGATCTCTACTTCCGCCTCAAGGTGGTCAACGTCGATATCCCGCCGCTCCGGCGGCGCAAGGAGGATCTGCCGGCGCTGATGGAGCACTTTCGCGAGGTCTTCAACGCCCGTTTCGAACGGACGGTGCGGAGCTTCGCCGAGGAGGTCCTTCTCGCTTTCGTCCGTTACGACTGGCCGGGGAACGTGCGCGAGCTTGAACATGCCATCGAGCATGCCTTCATCCTCTGCAAGGGGGAGACGATCTCCCTGGAGCATCTGCCGCCGGAGCTGCGCCAGTTGATTGGCGGGGTGCGCCACCCTCGCCGCCGGGAATTCGACGCCGCCGAAGCGATACGCGCCGCCCTCGAACGCGCGGGGGGGAACAAGGCCAAGGCGGCGCGCCTCCTCGGTATGAGTCGCCAGACCCTCTATCGCAAGCTCGTCGAGCTTGGTCTTGCCGGGGATGACGATTAGCGCCGCTTTTCCTTGCATGTGTCACATGTGACACTAATGCCATGTGACACATGTGTCCAGCGGACAGGCCTGCCTGCATCCCCGCGACGTCCCGTCGCCGGAACAGGACACCGCTGGCGTTCATCCGCTGACCGCGAAGAAAAACGCCATTTCACCATCCCTGTCAGTTCGGGCAGTTAGCGCCTATTTCCGGCAGCTTGCACCCCTCCCCGCGAATCCTTCGAGAAAACCCGGCAAAGTTTCCCTTTATTGGTATGGATATTGGATACAAGCGTCCTGCCAAAGTTTTCCCTTCTCCCCTTCTCTCCTTGGACAAGCCTTGATGAATGTCGAAGAGGCGACAATCGAGACGCTCTTTCCCTTGCCGGCGGTGAGTGGTGCGGCCCGGGCCGATACCCTGGCCGGGCAGCTTGGCGGCATGTTGCTGGAACTCTCCGACCTTGGCGGTCGCGAGGAAAAGCAGTTTATCTTCCTCGGTGTTCGTCTGGCCGACTTTCGCGCCCGCTCGAAAAAACTCGCAACCCAGAGCGCCGAAGCCGTCGCTCTCCTCTCCGGCGCAGAGGGGCGTGCCACTCTGCAGGGACTTCACGCCCTTCTTGTCGATCTCGACGACCATCTCCGCCAGGTCGATACCCAGTCGCGCAACAACGACGAACTCCTCCTCGACCTCGGGACCCAGCTGGATCGCATGGAAGATCCCCTGCAGGCCCTGGCCAAAGTCGTCAAGGCCCTTCTCGCCCTGAGCTTTGCCACCCGAGTCGAAGGGACACAAGGGGAAAGCGGGCCAATTCTCGCCGTCCTCGCCGATAACCTCAAGGAGCTCGGCGGCAAGGTGACGGATAAAACCGATCAGGTCCGGGAGATGCTCGAGACCATGGCGCGTCTCGGCCGGGAGGCCAGGGAAAAGCTGCAAACCCTGCAGGGGCGGGGTCTGAGCCGTGCCCGCTCGGTCATCGGCCAGGGCCGTCTCGCCATCGACCGTCTGCAGGAGCATCAGCAGCGCTGCCATGAAGGGACGGCCCGGCTCAGTGGTCACTTTGCCCACAGCCATCAAGCCATCGACGAGATTGTCGTCTCCATCCAGTTCCACGATATCACCCGCCAGCAACTCGACCATGTGCGCAGCGCCCTGCATGAACTGGCGCGGGAGCTGGAGCGTCTCGGGCGCAACACCGGTCCGGGGGTGGCCGAGGCCCTGGCACGCCTCGTGCCCGACGTTTGCCGCATCCAGACAGCCCAACTGCAGCATACCCGACGCGAACTGACGACGGCGGTCGAGGGGATGATCGGCAGCCTCCACGACCTCGATGGCAATATCTCCGAACTCGCCACCGAGACCCGTGAGCTCGCCGGGGTCGCCGCCGCCGACGGCAACTCCTTTTACGGCGGGCTCGAACCGGTGGCTGCCGCCGTCGCCGAGCTCCTCGACGATTCGACGGTGACCAACCGCCAGGCGGTGGAGGCGGTACGGGCGGTCCTCGGGGCGATGGACCAGTTGCGCATCCTGCTGGGCGAGATCGAACTCATCGGCACCGAGATGCGCCTGATCTCCTTCAATGCCGGCATTACCGCCGCCCACAACATGGAGCGGGGCGCCGGCCTCGGGGTCATTGCCGCATCCATTCAGTCCCTCTCCGAGCAGGTGCGTGGACGCACCCTGGAGTTTTCCCGCGGCTACCAGGCCATCGAGAGTGTGGTCGGGGCACTGACCGAACGCGGCGGCCATCTCGAACAGGCCGAAACGGTCGTGCGCGCCGAACTCAAGCGCATGGCGAGCGAACAGGTCGGCAGTCTGCGCCAGGCCGACAGTCGCCTGCTGGCGGCGTTGCACCTGATGGACGAGGGGGCGACAACGCTGGCCCAGGATATCCGTGCCACCGCCGAATCGATCTCGGTCCACGTCGATGTCGCCCAGGTCATCGAGGAGACCATCGCCGGGCTTGAGACGATGGTTGCCGACTGCCGGGTCGGCGATGTCGAGGTAGACAGCGAGGGCGTTGAGCTGGTCCAGCGGCTCAGTGACCTTTACACCATGCAGAGCGAGCGCGAAGTTCATCGTCATCTCAACGACCGTGCCGATCCCTTGCCGCGGAGTCGGCGGGGCACGGCGCCGGTGCCGCCGTCGGGACCGGTCAAGGGGAACGAATTCGGGGCCAACGTCGAGCTGTTCTGACCACTAAAACAAGGAGTCGATCGTGGCCAAAAACAAAGGGCAAAAGGGTGGAGCGGTGCGGGAGGTCGTCCTGGGCGGCGAGTTGACCATTCGTCGCGTCGCCGGTCTCAAGGCCGAACTGGAGCGGGCCCTTGGCGCCGGCGAAGGAGTGCAACTGCGACTGGAGGAAGTCGCCGAAGTCGACCTCGCCTTCCTGCAGCTCCTCTGCGCCGCGCAGAGCCAGGCCGTGCTGCGGCAGCAGAGCTTCCGGATCACCGGGGATACCGCCGGCCGTTTTGCCGAGGCCTTGCGCCAGGGCGGTTTTGTCCCGCAGAGTGGCACCGCTGTCGACCATTTGCCGGGCTGCCTCGGGCAGTTTTCCGGGGCAGAGTAGATAACGGGGGATTGGAGTATTCATGTCAGCGCAAAGAGGTAAGGCCATGATGAAAAAAATTATGACGGTGGACGATTCGCCGACGGTGCGGCAGATGGTCGGCATGACCCTGCGGGAGGCCGGCTACGAGGTCATCGAAGCGGTCGATGGGGTCGACGCTCTGCGCCGTCTCGAAACCGAATCGATCGGCATGCTCATCACCGACCTCAACATGCCGCGCCTCGACGGCGTCGGTCTGATTCGGGCGGTGCGCGACAATCCGGCCAACCGCTTCATCCCCATCATCATGCTGACGACCGAATCGCATGAGAAGAAGAAGCAGGACGGCAAAGCCGCCGGGGCTTCGGGGTGGATCGTCAAGCCCTTCAAGCCCGAGCAGCTCCTCGGCGTCGTGCGCATGGTGATGATATGATCGAGAGCCTCGGCGATATTTTCAAGGAAGAGTCGCTGGAGATTCTCGGCGAACTCGAGCATTCCCTCCTCGAGCTGGAGGAGTCCCCCGACGATCAGGAAGTTATCGGCCGGGTCTTCCGTTCCCTCCACACCATCAAGGGCTCGGGGGGGATGGCCGGATTAAACGACATCTCCGCCTTTGCCCATGAGGTCGAAACGGTCTTCGAGGAGGTCCGCAGCGGCGCCATCGTCGTCACCCCCCTCCTGGTCAACCTGACCCTGGCCGCCCGCGACCAGATCAAGCGCATGGTCGATGCCTACTGCGGCGGCGCCCCCGTCGACGCGGCCGAGATTGCACGCATCAGCGCCGGTCTGCGCCTGCTGGTCGCCGCCGGCGGCAAGGCCGCCCCGCTGACAGAGGCACGGCAAACAGCCGTTGCCGTGGGTGGCATGGTGACCTATCGCATCCGTTTTCACCTCGATCCCAACATCTTCTTTCACGGCGTCAACCCGCTCTATCTCCTCAAGGAGCTGCAACGTCTCGGCGATTGCTGGATCGTCGCCCAGACCGATGCCATCCCCCCCCTCGAAGAATTCGATCCCGAGCGCTGCTACCTCTATTGGGATGTCATTCTGACGACGGACCGGGGGCAGAACGCCATCGAGGATGTCTTCATCTTCGTCGCCGACACCTGTCGCCTGGAGATCCATGCCATCGACGACGACCGCATTGTCGATGACGGCGACTACAAGCGTCTCGGCGAAATCCTCATCGAGCGCGGCGACCTGCGCGCGGCCGATCTTCTTGCCGCCTTGTCGGAGCGGCAGCGTCTCGGCGATGTCCTGGTCGAGAAGAAACTTGCCACCCCCGGCCAGATCAGCGCCGCCCTCGTCGAGCAGGAGCGGGTCCAGCAGCAGCGCGAATCGCGCAAGATCACCGAATTTGCCAGCAGTATCCGGGTGCGCTCGGACAAACTCGATTCGCTGGTCAACCTCATCGGCGAGCTCGTCACCGTCCAGGCCCGCCTCAGCCAGATCGCCACCGAACAGCAGGGGGCCGACCTCCTCAATGTCTCCGAGGTCGTCGAGCGCCTGACCTGGGAGCTGCGCGACCAGGTCCTGACCATCCGCATGCTCCCCATCGGCACCACTTTCAACAAACTGCGGCGGCTGGTCCACGATCTGTCGCAGGAGCTCGACAAAAACATCCAGCTCGTCACCGAAGGGGCCGAGACCGAACTCGACAAGACCGTCATCGAGCGTCTCAACGACCCTCTCGTCCACCTCATCCGCAACTGCATCGACCATGGCATCGAGGCGCCGGAGGTGCGGGCGCAAAAAGGCAAGCCGCGCAACGGCGCGGTCTTTCTCTCCGCCGTGCACGAGGGCGCCAATGTCGTCCTGCGGGTGCGCGACGACGGCGCCGGCATCAATCGCGAAGCCGTGCGGCGCCGGGCCGAACAGCAGGGGCTCCTCACCCCCGGCGCCGAGGTCGGCGATCGCGACCTCTTCGCCTGCATCCTCGCCCCCGGTTTCTCGACGGCGACGACGGTCACCGAAGTCTCCGGCCGCGGCGTCGGCATGGATGTCGTGCGCCAGGCGGTGGAGGCGTTGCGCGGGGTCCTCGATATCGCCAGTACGCCGGGGCAGGGGACGACCTTCACCATCAAGCTCCCCCTGACCCTGGCCATCATCGACGGCCTTCTCGTCCAGCTCGCCGGCGATCACTACGTTCTCCCCCTGGCGGCGGTGGAAGAGTGCATCGAACTGCGCCGCGACGACGCCGTCAGCCACGGCCGCAATATCGTCATTATCCGCGGCGAAATCGTCCCCTTTATCCGCCTGCGCGATTTCTTCGCCATCGCGACGGCTGCTCCCGAGATCGAGCAGATCGTCATCGTCAATGTCGAGGGGGCGCGGGTCGGCTTCGCCCTCGACGCGGTCATCGGCCAGCACCAGACGGTGATCAAGTCCCTCGGCAAGGTCTACCAGGAGGTCCAGGGGATCTCCGGCGCCACCATCCTCGGCAACGGTTCCGTCGCCCTCATCCTCGACCTGCCCCAGCTCGCCCGGGCGCAGCAGGTGCTGGAAGCGGCCGCCGTCGCCTGAAAAGATTCAGCCTGTGGCTGTTGATCATATCCATATTGGTTTACTCTCTTAGAGGAGGATTGAAATGAAGATTTTTGCCAAGTTGGTTGGAGCGTTTGGAATCGTCGCCTTGATCTGTGCCATCGTCGGTATCGTCGGCTGGTACGGCATCAACCGAACCGAAGAAGGACTGGTCGATATCACCGAGAATCACATGACCGCCGCCGAGGGGATCGGCCGCATGATGGAGGGGCTGAATGCGGTCAAGTCGGCGGAGCGGACCATCGTCAACCCCGACATCGGCCAGGAAGAACGGCTCAAGGAGACCGGCAAGCTCAAAGAGCGCTGGGATAACTTCGAGGAGGGAGTGGCGATCTACGACAAGGTCGTCAAGGAAGCCGATGAGGAAAAGCTCTGGCAGCAGGCCAAGGGGGAGATTGCCGCCTGGAAGAGCGCTCACGAGAGCTTCATGGGTGAGATCAGGATGATTGCGCGCGGCGATTTCACCGTTGCCTCCAACTCGGCTCAGGGACAGGCCGATTATGCCCATCTCGGCGCCGCCAAGGAAATCGCCCTCGGCGATTTGCGCAAGGCCTTCTACGCCGTCGATGGGGATCTCGACACCATCCAGGGTCTGTCGATGAAATACGGCCATGAGCAGGCGGATAACGTCCAGGCCTCGGCGGCCCGGCTGAAAGTCGTCGCGGCGGTCAGCGTCCTTCTCGCCATCGTCGCCGCCATGGCTTTCGGCTTTCTCATCGCCCGCAGCATCGCGCTGCCGATGAACCAGGGGGTAGCGTTAGCCGAGGAGATCGCCCGGGGCGATTTTTCCCTGCGCCTCAACAGCGATCGCAAGGACGAGATCGGCCAGCTCGCCACTGCCCTCGACGGCATGGCGGCGAGTCTGAAGAAGCAGGCCGACATCGCCGAAGAGATCAGCAAGGGGAACCTCACCGTCGAAGTCCAGCTCGCCTCGGACAAGGATCAGCTCGGCAAGGCCTTGAAGCAGATGACCGATGTCCTTAACGACGTCATCCGTCAGGTCATGGTCGCCGGCGACAACGTCTCCTCGGGGAGCCAGGCCCTTTCCGCCGCCAGCCAGGAGATGAGCCAGGGCGCGACGGAACAGGCGGCGAGCGCCGAGGAAGCGTCGAGCTCCATCGAGGAGATGACTGCCAATATCCGCCAGAATGCCGACAATGCCCTGCAGACCGAGAAGATCGCCGTGCAATCGGCCAAGGACGCCCGCACCGGTGGCGAGGCGGTGGTGCAGACGGTGGCGGCGATGAAGGAGATTGCCGGCAAGATCGTCATCATCGAGGAGATCGCCCGCCAGACCAATCTCCTTGCCCTCAATGCCGCCATCGAAGCGGCCCGCGCCGGCGAGCATGGTCGCGGCTTCGCCGTCGTCGCCGCCGAGGTGCGCAAGCTGGCCGAGCGCAGCCAGACCGCGGCGGCCGAGATCAACAAGCTCTCGGTCAGCAGCGTCGACGTCGCCGAAAAGGCCGGCAACATGCTGACCAGCATGCTTCCCAGCATCCAGAAGACCGCCGAACTGGTGCAGGAGATCGCCGCCGCCAGTCGCGAGCAGGACGCCGGAGCCGAGCAGATCAGCGCCGCCATCCAGCAGCTCGACAAGGTCATTCAGCAGAACGCTTCGGCGACCGAGGAGATGGCGAGCACCGCCGAGGAGCTCTCCGGCCAGAGCGAGCAGATGCAGGAGATGGTCGCCTTCTTCAAGGTCAAGGGGGCGGACGGCAGCGGCCTGCGCCTGGGGAGTCGCGACGCCGGCCATCGGCAGATGAAGAAACCGCCCATCGCCCACATCGTCAAGGGGAGCCAGCCCCGCCTTCCCGGTGCAGAACCGCACGCCAGCCGCGGTGGCAAGGACGTGATGGACGACGAATTCGAGCGCTTCTAGGCAATCACGAGTCGATGTGAGAGATTCAAGACCAACAAGCTCAATTTACCAGGAGTGATCTCTATGGCCATGCAGGCAACAGCCGTGAACCACCAGCAGTTTCTCACCTTCCAACTGGCGGCGGAGAGCTTTGCCGTCGATGTCGTCCAGGTGCGCGAGATTCTCGATGTCGTCGCCATCACCCGGGTGCCGCAGATGCCCGACTACATGCTCGGGGTCATCAACCTGCGCGGCAGCGTCGTCCCGGTCATCGATCTGCGCCTCAAGTTCGGCCTGCCGGCGGCGGAGCGGACGCGGGACAACTGCGTCATCGTTCTCGAAGTCGATCTCGGCGGCGAAGTCACCGTCGTCGGCGCCATGGCCGACGCCGTGCAGGAGGTGCTGGAACTCCCCGCCGACGCCATCGAGCCGCCACCCCGTCTGGGGATGAAGCTGAAAAGCGAATTCATCCGCGGCATGGGCAAGCGCGACGAACAGTTCATCATCATCCTCGACATCAACCGCATCTTCTCCAGCGACGAACTCGCCGCTCTCTCTGCGAGCGAAGTCACGGCTTGACCATCAGGGTCCGGTTCCCCCGGCAAGGGGGAACCGGACCGCTGCCGGGAGTAGGGGCGGCTCTTGTGGCCGCCCGCCGTGATGCTGCCCGCCCGGACCGAGGGCACCCACGAGGGGTGCCCCTACAAAATTTATCAGGGAATGATGCCCCTTCATGATCTCTGCCCGCCCGCCCCAGGTAGTCGATTTCAGCATCTTCACCAACGGGCTCTCCGATGGCGATTTCCATCGTCTCGGCCGGCTGGTCTACGACTATTGCGGCATCAAGCTGCCGCCGCACAAGAAGAGCATGCTCGAAGCGAGGCTGCGCCGGCGCCTGCGCAGTCTCGGCATCAAAAGCTTCGAAGAGTACTGTGCCTATCTCTTCAGTCACGACGGCATGCAGGCAGAACTCGTCAGCCTCATCGATGTGGTGACGACGAACAAGACCGATTTTTTTCGCGAACCGGCCCATTTCGACTTTCTTACCCTGCGGGCCCTGCCGCAGTTGCTGAACACGTTCGGTAGCGGTGTCGAGCGGCCGCTGCAGGTCTGGAGTGCCGGCTGCTCGTCGGGGGAAGAGCCTTACACTCTGGCCATGGTCTTGAGCGAATTCGCCCGCAACGAAGCCAATTTTCGTTTTTCCATTCTTGCCACCGATATCTCGACCAAGGTCCTGGAGCAGGCCCGGCTCGGCATCTACGCCGCCGAGAAGGTGGTGCCGGTGCCGGAGGCGCTGAAAAAGCGCTATCTCCTCAAAAGCCGCGATACCGACAAGCCCAAGGTACGAGTCGCTCCCGAAGTGCGCTCTCTGGTCAGTTTTAAGCGCCTCAATTTCATGGACGAGCGTTTCGAGGCCCCGCCCGCCGTCGATATCATCTTCTGCCGCAATGTCATCATCTATTTCGATCGTCCGACGCAGCAGAGCCTTCTCGAACGACTTTGCAGCCACCTCGATGCGGGGCGCTTCATCTTCATGGGCCATTCCGAAACGTTGCATGGCATGAACCTGCCTCTGGTGCAAGTTTCACCCTCGGTTTACCGCAAAAAGTAAGTGCGCTCGCAATGAATGCATCGTAGCCATCAAGGGGAAGATTCATGTCGGTTGTCGACTCTGCCCTGCCGTTGCTCAGACGCCACCTGCTTTTGCTGGTCATGGTCTGGACCGCCGCCTGTGCTGCCGCCCTGCTCTACTTTATCCACGAAGAGAGCGAACGACTGCAGCAGGTTGTCCTCGGCCAGGCGCGGGCGGTCTTCGATCGCGATCTCCTTTTTCGCCGCTGGAGCGCCGGGCATCAGGGGGTCTATGTCCCGGTCAGCGCGGCCACCCAGCCCGATCCCTACCTCGCGCGCCTCCCCGAACGTGATGTCATCACCCCTTCCGGGCGAGTTCTCACCCTCCTCAGCCCCGACGCCATCGAGCGACAACTGCTGGCCACCGGCGCCTCGCGGGATTTCAAAGTGCGCGTCGTCAGCCCCGATCCGATCCGGTCTGAAAACCTCCCCGACGCCTGGGAGGGTCAGGGGTTGGCCGCCCTGGCCCGGGGCCAGGAAGAAGTCTCGACCTATTTTGCCGACAAGGGCCAGACGCATTTTCGCTTGCTGCGGCCGCTGACGGTGGAAGATTCCTGTCTCGGTTGTCATGGGGTACACAATTACCAGGTCGGCCAGATTCGCGGCGCCCTCTCCCTCTCCCTCCCCGTCAATGCATTGCTGGCGGCCAATCGCCGCCATCTGGCCAGTGACGCCGTCGGCTATGTCGTCCTCTGGGGGCTCGGGCTGGGCGGTCTCATCCTCGGCCATCGCCGCCTGCGCCGCCAGCTCGATCGGGAGCGGTCCAAGAGCGAGGAGCTGTCGCGCGTCGAGGGGGATTTGCGGCATCTGACCTTTCATGACCCCTTGACCGGGCTCCCCAACCGTCTCCTCTTCGATGATCGCCTCAATCAGGCCATGATCCACGCCACCCGGGTCGGCGAGAAGCTCGCCGTCGGGGTGCTCGGCATCGACAACTTCAAAAAACTGAAGAATACCTTCGGCGTCCATTGCGGCGAGGAACTCCTCAAGCGGGTGGTGCAGCGGCTGGTGGCGACATTGCGCGCCGACGACACCCTGGCGACCCTGGCCGAGGGACGCTTCCTTCTCCTCCTGCTCAAGCAGGGCGACAGCGACGATCTGACGCGGGTGGTGCAGAAAGTGCGAGAAGCCCTGCGGGAACCGATTCTCTGCGTCGGCGAAGAGTTCTTTGTCACGGCGACCCTCGGTGTCGCCCTCTTTCCCGACGACGCGGTCGATCCGCGCGGTCTCATCAGTTGCGCCGACGCCGCCTTTTCCGGGGCCAAGGTGCTTGGTCGCAACAGCTATGCCCGCTTTGCCGCCGACTTCAGCCGCCGCGCCCTGGAAACGATGACCATGGAAAACCGTTTGCGCCGGGCGTTGGAGCGCGGTGAGCTCGAACTTCACTATCAGCCTCAGGTCGATGGGCGCAACGGCCGGGTGACCGGGGCCGAGGCCCTGCTGCGCTGGCGCCATCCCGAGTTGGGACTCATTGCTCCAGCTGAATTCATCCCCCTGGCCGAGGAGTCGGGGCTGATCTTCACGGTCGGCGCCTGGGCCCTGCATGCCGCCTGCAAAGACGGCGCCGGCTGGTACCGCCAACAAAACAGCTCTTTCGTCATGGCGGTCAATCTCTCGGCCCGACAGTTCCAGCAACCAGACCTCCTCGACATCATCGACTCCGCCCTCGCTCTCAGCGGTCTTCCTCCCGCCGCGCTGGTACTGGAAATCACCGAGGGAACTATTGTCGAGGATGTCCCTCGCGCCATCGAGACACTGGTCGAACTCAAGCAGCGCGGTGTCCGCGTTGCCATCGACGATTTCGGCACCGGCTATTCGTCCCTCAATTACCTGAAGAACTTTCCGGTCGATCAGGTCAAGATCGACAAATCATTCGTCGACGACATCCACAAGCACGGCAACAATAACGTCATCATCGCCTCCATCGTTTCCATGGCACACAAGCTGAACCTGGAGCTGGTGGCTGAAGGGGTCGAGACCGAAGCCCAGCGCGATTTTCTCCTCGCCCATGGTTGTACGAAAATGCAGGGGTTCTACTACAGCCGGCCGGTGGAACCGGAGCGCTTCGGCGAGTTGATCAATGCCCTGGCGACGGGGGATGCCGAACTGATGCGCTGGTGGTGCGAGCCCGGTCGGCCGATGTTGCCGGAATGAGGTGCCCGGAGGCAAAGACGATGTGGCCGATTTTGCCCCGACATGCTGGCGACCATGCACTGCGATGGCCGGCGCCGACGATTCTCTGCCTGGCATTGCTGTCGGTTGTTCTCCTGGCCGGCTGTGGGAAAAAGGAACCCTTACGTCTCGGGTACACCGGACCTCTTTCCGGTAAGGGCGTCGGGCTCGGAATCGGCGGTCGTGACGGGGCACTGTTGGCGGTGGAAGAGGTCAACCGCACGGGCGGGATTGGCGGCCGCCGGGTGGAACTGCTGGTCGAGGATGACGGTCAGAAGCGTGATCAGGCGGTCACCGCGGCACGTTTGCTGATGGATCGTGAAGTCGTCGCCATCATCGGCAACATGACCAGCGCCATGTCCGTGGCGACGGCACCCTTGGCGACGGAACGGCAGACCTTGATGTTCAGCCCGACATCCAGCACCGAGGAACTGACCCGGCAGGATGATTATTTCTTTCGTCTCCATGCACCCATCGGCGATTATGCCAGGCGCCTCGCCGACTTTCTCTATCATGAGCGCGGTGTCCGCGCCGTCGCGGTGATCATCGATCGCGGTAACGACGCCTATACCGGAAGTTTTCTCGCCAGCTTCCAAACACAGTTCACTGCCGCCGGCGGAACGGTGACGACGACGGTCGATTTCGTTTCGGCGGCGGCCCCGCAATTTCATGACCTGACCCGCAAGGCCCTGCGCTCCCGGCCCCAGGGGCTGCTCCTGTTGGCCAATGCCCCCGACTCGGCCATGTTCGCACAACAGGTCGGCAAAAACGGCTCACCGACGCTTTTGCTTGGCAGCGAGTGGTCGGCTACGCCAGAACTGTTAACCCTCGGCGGCAAGGCGGTGGACGGCATGATCTTCATGCATGGGATCGATGAATCCGACCCCGGTCCGACCTGGCGGGCTTTCGGTCGGGCTTTTTATGGCCGCTTCGGTTATCGCCCCGGATTTGCCGCCGCCTATGCCTACGAGACAACCCGGATCCTCCTGCAAGCCCTGGCCACTGATGGCGAGCCGCGCCGCTTGCGCGCCACGATCACCGCTATCGGCACTTTTGCCGGCTTGCAGGGAGCGATTCGTATCGATCGCTTTGGTGACCCCGAACGCGGGGCCTTTCCCCTGGTGGTTGTCAATGGTCAAATGCAACGGCTGCGCAAGTAGATGAAACACTTCTTCTGCACCTTTACCTCAGCCCTGATCTGGCGTTTTTTGCTCCTCGCCGCCGTACCGATTCTTGTTATCGGCAGTACGGTGCTGTTGTACGTTTATGCTGAAGCGAAAAAAAACGTCGCCTATGATAGCCGGGTTCTGGCCGAGATGGTCGCCAACGAACTTCGCGATCATCTTGCCCTCCCTCCGGCGATTTTGTGGCAGTCGGCCATTGCCCTTGAACAGGTGAAGATTGCCCCTGGGGAAATCGATGGCTACCTCGATGGTCTGACCGCGGGTTCCGGCTGGTTCGATGCCATCCTTCTGGTCGATGCCGGGAGGAGGGTCAAGCACGCCGGATTCGGCGAGGATGGCTCGCTGCACCGGGCCGATTACCTCGGGATTGATTTGTCACGGATGCCCCTGTGGGGGCGCAAGTCCGTGAGTGGAGAGGAGATCGTCTGGACCGATGCCATGTTTTCCCTGGGGGGAGGGGAACTCGGCCTGGCGGTTTCAGTCCCCTGCGTCGGGGAGCACCTCGTCGGTCTTGTCGACGTGCGCCGGCTCGAAACGATTCTGACGCGGCAGACTGATTTTGAGCGCAAGGGAGCTCAGGTTCTGACCCTTGACAGTGAGGGGACGGTCATCTTCTATGCCGGGGCGGCCATGCCCCTGGGGCGGGACAACTTACGCCACCTGCCAGCGGTACGCACGGGGCTGGCGGGAAAGGTGGCGGAATTCGACGGAGAACTAGCCGGAACGCGCTATCTTGGGGCCGTTTCCGTGATCCCGGCGACGGGCTGGGTCGTTCTCGCCCTCCACCCGGCCGCGGACGTTCTTGCGACCTTCTGGCCGTTATGTATCCTCATCGTCCTCGGCATGGTCGTCGCCCTGGTCACGGCCGCGCTGACCGCCAAGATCCTCGGCCGGCGCATGACCGGGCAACTGCTGGCTCTCGGGCGACAGGCCGAGGCGGTCGCCGGGGGCGAGTTTGGCGCGGCCGTCCCCCCCTTCGACTATCAGGAGCTCAACCAGCTGGGCCGGGCCATCGGCGACATGGCTGCGGTCATCGAGGAGCGCGAGCAGAATCTTTTGCGCAGCAGCGAGTATTATCGCGCCCTCTTTCATGGCAGCAGTGATGCGGTCTATGTCTTTTCCCTCGCCGCCGATGCCGCCGGCTGTCGTTTTCTCGAAGTGAACGAGGCGGCCTGCAGCCGCCTCGGGTACAGCCGCGACGAGTTGCTGCGCATGGGACCCCTCGATATCGACGATACCCAGACCTTTCTTGCCGGTGGGTTTGCCGCCGTCCTCGATAGTATCCGCGGCGCCGGGCGCATCCTTTACGAAGCGGCACACATCGCCCGCGATGGCCGTCATCTGCCGGTCGAAGTCAATGCCCATGTCATCCGCTTCGACAATGAACAGGCGGTTCTGGCGGTCGCACGCGATGTCGGCGAACGCAAGCAGGCCGAAGGGGTGATTCATACCCTGTACGGCAGCATGGTCGAGACGACCGGCGACACCTTTTTTCGCAAGCTGGTCGATGAACTGATGCTGTGGATGCGGGCCGATTTCGCCACGGTCGGAACCTATGACCCGGTGCAGCGGCGGGTCACCCTGCTGGCCATGGTGGCCGGGGGAGAGCCGCAGGCGCCGGGGGGGAGCTATGCCATCGACGACCTCCCCTGTGCCGAACTGCTGCGTAACGAATTCTGCTATCACCAGAGCGGGGTCGCCATGGTCTTTCCGCAACTCAAGGAGTTGCGGGAGAGACGCATCGAAGGGTACATGGGGCTCTCCCTGCGCGATACCGACGGTAACGTCGTCGGCATCCTCGGCGCCATGTCCTGCCGGCCGCTGATCCTGCCGCCGCGCGCCCGCGAGGTCCTGCAGATACTCGGCGCCCGGGCGGCGGCGGAGATTGTCCGGCAAGGGGCCGAGCTCTCACTGGTGCAGTCCGAAGCACGCTACCGCGCCATCTTCGATCACGCCGCCGATGCCTTGCTCCTCATCGATGGCGATGGCCGCATCAAAGATGCCAACGAGATCGCCGTACGCCTTCTCGATGGTCATCATGCCGGGCTGGTCGGCTTATTCTGGCCGCGGCTCGAGGTTGCCGACAGTGCCGGCAACGGCCTGGAACAACGCCTTACCGGGCTCGATCTCCTCTCCTATGAAGGGACACTGCATCGGCCGGGAGCCTCCGATCTGCCGGTGTGGATCAGCGCCCGGCGGGTCGAACTCGACGGCGCCGCGATGATCCTGGCGATCGTCCGCGACCTGACCGAGCGCAAGCAGATCGAACTGGAGATGGTGCAGGCGCGGCAGGCGGCGGAAGGAGCCAATGCGGTCAAGAGTCAGTTCCTGGCCAACATCAGTCACGAAATCCGCACCCCCCTCAACGGTGTCATCGGCATGCTCGATCTGTCGCTGCAGGGGCACCTCCCCGAAGAGACCGCCTCGTGGCTGACCATGGCGCGCGCTTCCGCCGATGCCCTGCTGCGCTTGATCAACGATCTCCTCGATCTCTCGCGCATCGAGGCGGGCAAGCTCGTTTTTGAACGCGAGCCCTTTGCCCTGCCGGCACTGGTGCGCGGCGCCCTCGCCACTTTTCACCTGGAGGCACTGCGCAAGGGTCTGACTACCTCCTGTCATCTGGCCGACGGGGTACCGTCCTACTGTTTCGGTGACGAGGGGCGCATTCGCCAGGTCCTGATCAATCTTCTCGGCAATGCCTGCAAATTCACCGAGGGGGGGGAGATCACTCTCCGGGTGGTGCCCGTGGTCGCAGACCCGGCGGCGGGGACGTGGTGCCGCTTTGAGGTCAGCGACAGCGGGATCGGCATCCCCGCCGGAGAGCAGGACAAGCTTTTTCAAAGTTTTTCCCAGCTCGATTCGACCCCGACCCGCCTCTATGGTGGTTCCGGCCTTGGCCTCGCCATTTCCCGGCAACTGGTTGAGGGGATGGGAGGGCGTATCGGTTTTACCAGCGTGGCGGGAAAGGGGAGCACCTTTTTCTTCGAACTCCCTCTCGCCCTGGCCCGGGAACCCTTGACAGGCGGCGCTGATGCCGGCGAGACAATGACCGGCACCCCCCTCAATCTTCTCATCGTCGAGGACAATCTCGTCAACCGCCGCCTCATCGAAGTTTTCGCGCGCAAGCACGGCTGGCGCTCCCTCAGCGTTGGCGATGGCGCGGCCGCCCTGGCCGTCTGGCGCAGCGAATCCTTCGATGTTGTCCTTATGGATGTGCAGATGCCGGTCATGGATGGGCTCACCGCCACCCGCCACATTCGCCAGGAGGAGGCAGCGCGGGGCGGCCATACGCCCATCGTCGCCCTGACCGCCTATGCCATGGACGAAGACCGCGAGCGCTGTCTGGCGGCGGGGATGGACGCTTTCCTCCACAAACCGGTCCATTTCGAGGAGTTCGAAAAAACCTGTCTGGCCGTGGCGGAAAAAAGGGTTGACCGCCCAGCGGTGAAGGGACTACAACCGTGACACCCGATCCGACCCTCGACCGCGCCGGCGTCCTCCGTCGCCTCGGCAACGATCACGCACTGATGGAGGAGATCTTTGCCCTCTTTCTCGAAGTGACGCCACCGCTGCTGCTGCGGCTGAACAGGGCGGTCGAAAGTGCCGACCTGGCGGCCGTGGTCGTCCTCGCCCACGAAATCAAGGGCGCGGCGGCCAACGTCGGCGCGCTCGAACTCCAGCGTCAGGCCAAACTGCTCGACGCCTCGGCGCGGCAACGGCTCCTGCCGAGCGTCCGCGAACACCACGAACTGCTGCGCCTGGAGCTGCAGCGTGTCTGCGAAGCCATCAGCGCCCCTTTCTCCCCGGAAAAATAAGGAGGTTTACCGATGCGTACATTGATCGTCGAGGACGACCTGATCAGCCGTCGGCTGCTGCAGAAGATGCTTTCGCCCTTTGGCGAGTGCCACGTCGCCGTCAATGGCAAGGAAGCGGTGGAAGCCTTTTCCCTCGCCCTGGTCGAGCGTGAACCGTACGACCTGGTCTGTCTCGATATCATGATGCCGGAAATGGATGGGCAGGAATGTCTCAAAGCCCTGCGCCGCATCGAGGCCGAGATGAAGGTGCCGCCGAAGCAGGAGGCGAAAATCTTCATGACCACCGCCCTCGATTCGATGAAGAATGTCATGGAGGCCTATCACCGCGGGGGATGCACCGCCTATCTGGTCAAGCCCATCGCTTTGGAGAAGTTGCACGAAACTCTGCGCGAATACAAACTCATCGCCTGATAACGGCTGAGGAAAAACGCCCATCTGCGGCGTTGCCCTCAGCCTTTGTCAACGACGTACCTTGGGGTACGCCTTATTCCAAAGGCTTTCGGGCGCCTTGCACCTGGGCATTTTTGCTCAGCCTTAGTAGAAGCGTCCTGTTAAACTTCCCCGCCGCGTATTGAGTCGTGCCGCGAGGAGCCTTGCGCTTCTCGCGGCGTTTTTGTCCTCCCCGTGATGGTCTGCCGATGACTCCTCCGTCTCTCCCCATTGATGCCGTCCTCCCTGAGCTGCTGCGAGACCTGGCGACTCATCCCGCCGTCGTCCTGCAAGCCCCTCCCGGCGCCGGCAAAACGACCCGCGTGCCATTGGCCCTCCTCAATGCAGAGTGGCTGGCCGGTCGCAGCATCGTCATGCTTGAGCCGCGCCGCCTGGCGGCGAGCAATGCCGCCCGTTTCATGGCCGGCCTCCTTGGCGAGACGGTCGGCCAGACGGTCGGCTACGCCATCCGCTACGCGCGCCGCATCAGTGCCGCCACCCGTATCGAGGTCGTCACCGAGGGGATTCTCACCCGCCGACTGCAGAACGACCCGGAGCTCAAGGGGGTCGGGCTGGTGATCTTCGATGAATTCCACGAACGCAACCTCCATTCCGATCTCGCCCTCGCCCTCTGTCGCGATGCCCAGCTCGGCCTGCGCGACGATTTGAAAATCCTCGTCATGTCGGCGACCCTCGATGTCGCTCCGGTGGCCAAACTCCTTGGCGACGCCCCTCTGCTCGGCAGCCGCGGTCGTGCCTTCCCGGTGGCGCTGCGCTACCTTGCCCAGGAGCCGAGCGGGCGCCTCTCCGCCATCGCCGCGGCCGCCGTGCGGCGGGCGCTGAAGGAGACGACCGGCGACCTCCTCGTCTTCCTCCCCGGCGCCGGGGAAATCAGGCGCTGCGCCGAACAGCTGCGGGATGTCGGCGATCTCTGCGACCTGCGCCCCCTCTATGGCGATCTCCCCTTTGCCGAGCAGGAGCGCGCCCTCCTTCCCGGCCCGCGTCGCCGCGTCGTCCTCGCCACCAACATCGCCGAGACCAGCCTGACCATCGACGGCGTCGACGTAGTGGTCGACAGCGGTTTCGAGCGGCGACCGCGCTTCGATGCCGCCCGCGGCATGACGACCCTGGAGTTGCAGCGCATCTCCCGCGCCAGCGCCGAGCAGCGCGCCGGCCGCGCCGGGCGGCTCGGCCCCGGTGTCTGCTACCGCCTGTGGACGGAAGGGGTACACGGCGCCCTCCTCCCCTATACCCCGCCGGAGATCAGCCATGCCGACCTCGCCCCGTTGGCTCTGGAGTTGGCCCACTGGGGGGTGACCGAGGCGGCCCAGCTGACCTGGCTCGATCCGCCCCCTCCGGGGCACCTGGCCGGGGCGCAGATGCTGCTGCGGCGACTCGGCGCCCTTGCTGCCGACGCCCGCCTCACCCCCTTGGGCAAGCGCATGGCGGCCCTGCCGGCCCATCCCCGCCTGGCCCGCCTTCTGGTGGCGGGGCAAGATGCCGGGATCCCGGGGCTTGCCGCCGATCTTGCCGCCCTCCTCGGCGAACGCGATCTCACCGGGCGTGAGCGCCCCGACCACGCCAGCCCCAGCGATCTCCTCGATCGCCTCTCCCTCCTGCGCCGCCCCGGCGCCGAGGCGGTGGCGCGGGCCGCCCGTTACTGGCGCGAACGGCTCAAGCCGGTGCCGGGCGAAGCAACTCCCGATGCCGCCAGCGTCGGCCGTTTGCTGGCCCTGGCCTACCCCGACCGTATCGGTCGCGAACGTGAGCCGGGGAGCGGGCGCTATCTCTTCAGCGGCGGCTTCGGCGCTCGGCTTGGTGAACGTTCGGCGGTGCGGGGCGGGGAATGGCTGGTGGCAGTGGAAGTGGTGGGGAAAGGCGGAGGGGAAGGGGAAATCCAGCTGGCCAGTGTCCTCGAGCGGGCGCAGGTCGAAGAGCTCTTCGGCGCTAAGCTGCTCTGGCAGCGGGCGGTGGACTGGGATGAGCGGGCCGGTCGGGTCAGCGCCCGCGAGGTGCGTCGTCTCGGCGCCCTCATTCTGCAGGAGCGCCCGGTGGCGGCGACCTCGGCCGATACCGTCCTCGCCCTCCTCGGCGTCGTCCGCCGGCAGGGGCTGACGCTTTTGTCCTGGAGCGAGGCGGCGCAGCAGTGGCGGGCGCGGGGGCAACTCCTTGCCGCCCATCTCCCCGGTTGGCCCGATTTCTCCGATGCGCTGCTTTTGCGCCAGCTGGAAAGTTGGCTGGCGCCCTATCTGGCCGGGGTGACCAGTCTGGCCGCCCTGCGCCGGGTCGATCTTTTCCCCCCGTTACAGAGCCTGCTCAACCGGGAGCAACTGCGCGACCTCGAACGTCTTGCCCCCGAGCGCCTCAGCGTGCCGAGCGGCTCTTCCATCCGCCTCGACTACACCGCCGCCGGCGGCCCGGTCCTCGCCTGCAAGCTGCAGGAACTCTTCGGCCTCGCCGCCACCCCGACCGTCGCCGGCGGCGCCGTCCCCGTCCTCATCCATCTCCTCTCCCCGGCTGGCCGTCCCCTGGCGGTGACCCGCGACCTGCGCTCCTTCTGGGATACGGTCTACCCCGAGGTGAAGAAGGAGATGAAGGGCCGCTACCCGCGCCATCCCTGGCCGGATGACCCCTGGAACGCCGAGGCGACGCGACGGGTGAAGAAGCGGATAGGGTAGGGGGAAAGTGAACATGAAAAAGACGGGCCGGCAGCAATGAGCTGCCGGCCCGTTGGTATTTCAGGGGGCGGGGGTGCAGGCGACAGCTGTCAGCCTAAATCCTCTCAATCTCCAACCCATCCTCGCCTAATTCCTCGTTGGCTTTGCGCAGCATTTCCTCGCCGGCGATGACGGCGACGCAGCTCTTATTGCGTCCGGCCAGCAGGTAGCGTTCGGCGACGCGGAGGAGATCGGCGCGGGTGGCGGCGAGGAGCTGCTCGCGAAAAGCCTGGCGCAGGGCCGGGGTCAACCCCTGCTGGCGGTTGGCGAATTCGCGGTTGCCGCGCCCGCCGGGGGAGAGGGGGCGGTCGAGATCGCCGAAGACGGCGAGGAGGGCCTGGGTCAGCTCTTCGTCGCTGAAATTCCCGCCCGCCGCCCACGCCGCCGCCTCGTCATAGACCCGCAAGGTGCGGGCGATGTGGGGATCGCGGTAAGAGAGGAGGGAGAGGAGGCCCCCTTCCGGATTGTAGCCGGCGAGGCCGCCGTAGGCGCCGCCTTTCTCGCGGATTTCCCGATGCAGGTAGCCGGCCCGCAGCAGCCGCGCCAAAATCGCCAGGGGGGCGGCGTCGGCGTGGGTATAGGGGACGGCGGGGAAGACCCGGGCGACGTAGGCGACGGGGACCGAGGTGGCAAAGCCGCGCCGGCGCTTCGCGGCGACAAAGGGCGGAGCGAGGGTCGCCGGGGGCATAGCTCCGGGGGAGAGCTGGGCGAGAAAAGTGGTGAGCCCCGGGGTCAGGGCGGCGTGGGTCTGCTTTTCGGCGGTGACGGCGAGGCCGCTCGGGCTGGCGAGGAGGAGGCGGGCCAGATGCTGCAACTCGCCGGCAAATGCGTCCAGCTCGGCCGCCGGCTTTTCGGCGAGGGTGCGGACCAGGCGAAACTGCTCAAGCCCGGCCCAGAGTTCGCGGCGACCGGCGGCGGGTGTCAGGGAACTGGCGGCGGCGCGGGCGGCATAGCTGTGGCCGGAGCCGGGGATGGAATTCTCCATGCTGGTGCGGAGTTGGCCGAGGACGGTGGCGAGGCGCTCGCGGTCGCTGAAGTCGGCCGCGGTGCAGAGGTCGCCGAGAATGGCGTAGAAAGGCTGCTGGTTACGCACCAATGCCTTGCCCCGCAACTCCACCGGGGCGATGAAGCGTCCGGGTTGGTAAGGGTCTTCGAGAGTCTCGACCCCGGCCTGGATGCCGCCGGTGGCCGCTTCCATCCGTTCGGCCATGGCTTGATAGGTGAGACCGGCGGCGCCGACCTGGGTCAACAGGGCGCAGAAGAGGGGGAGGGTTGGCAGCAGCTCGGGCGGAATCGCGGCGCTGTCGAAATGGGCGATGAGGTAGCCGATGCCATTGGTCGGCTGGTCGAACCAGTCGACCGGGCGCCCCCCGCTGCTGGCGGCGGTGGCGACGACGATCTCCTCAACCGCGGGAATATCCTCGCGGCCGAGGGTCGGCAGGCAACTCAGGTCTTCTTCGGCTTCCTGGGAGGCCTGCAGTTCCTGCGCCGCGGTGACGATCTCCTGGCGCTGGTGCGGGTCAAGGGCGGCGAGTTGCCGGGCGAGCTGCGCGTTCACTTCCGCCTCTTCCCGTTCCTGCTGCTGCGGGTCGGGAACGAGGGTCAGGCGTACGCGGTGGCGGTTGTCGAGGAGGCGGCGGCGCAGCAGATCGCTGAAATAGGGACCGGCGGCGAGGTCGCGGCGCAGGCGGGCGAGGTTGGCATCGAGCAGCAGGGGAGAGACCGGATCGTCCCCGTGCAGCCACGGCCCGATCATGCGCATGAGCAGGGCCAGGGGGTAGGGATAATGGTTGCCGGTGACTTCCTTGTGCGCCAGTTCGAGACGGTGCAGCACCGCTTCGATCCGTTCCGCCGCGAAGCCGCGCTGCGCTATCTTCTCCAGGGTGGCCAGAATCAAGGCCTCGATCGCCTCGGCCCGCTCCGGCTCGCTCCCCTGCAGGCCGACGGCGAAGCAGGTGGTGCGGTTGTCATCGTGGTAGCCGGTCCCCGGCGCGAGATTGCTGCCGAGGCGGGAATCGAGGAGGGCCTGGTAGAGGGGGGCCGCCGGGGTGCCGAGGAGAAGGCTGGAGAGGACGGTCATGCCGAGGCGCTCGTAGCTGTCGGTAATTTCGCCGGTGAGCCAGCCGACCTGGACCAGACTCTTCCCCTCGAGGACTTCGCCGGGATCGACCGGGTAGGTCTCCTGCACCGCTTGCGGCGTCTCGCGCCGACTTTCCGGAGGGACACTGCCGCTTTCGGGCTGACGCTCGAAATGCCGCAGCACCTGCTCTTCGACGACGGCCAGGTGTTCGCTCAGG